>VTLG01007602.1_pt1 | contig 40989 bp, 23 predicted proteins | sample 4694571 | NCBI WGS metagenome assembly VTLG01 (sample SAMN12604809, study PRJNA352737) | marine metagenome | biome: ENVO:00000447; feature: ENVO:00000209|ENVO:00000569|ENVO:01000036; material: ENVO:00002151; isolation source: viral sequences binned using virsorter ...
AATACCTGTAGTAGGATTATATGCAGCGTTCGTTACCTGTCCGCCAGGATTGATAAAGTCACTTCTAGGATATGACTTATTAACTTGACCACCGCCACCAAATGCACAACTAAACGTTACAGCACCAACAGGCATCTTGATGCTTGTTCCAGCTTTCAAACTATGGTTTCCGATGGTTAGTTCCATCAAACCTGTTGTTGTATTATATGTTGCGTTAGAAACTTGATGATTTACAGTTGGTGAAGTTCCAACATTGACTGTAAATGTATTGGTTGTTTTTGCAGTAATCTTTAACCACCTATCAGCAGCTGGATCACCTTGTCTTGGATAAGCATGTAGAGTGGAGTAATCATCCATACTACATCTGAATACTAATGCACCAGGATCAAACTTGATTAAATCACCAACTTCAAATCCATGACCATTAACAGTTACTACTAGATTACCGCTTGATGCTGTATATGTTGCAGTGCTTGGAGTATGCTGACTAAAACTAGGATATAAGTTGTGACCTTTATCAACCTTACATTTTAAAGTGGTTTGACCACCAGTAGGTTGTAATGCAGTATATAAATTAATTCCTCTTGTTACGGTTGGTGCTACTTGTCCGAAATTTGTTCCACCAATAGCAAGTGCAGTACCACGAGTAAGGGATGATTCATAATAATATTTGACATAAGCGACAGCCTCCTCTGCTATAAACTCTTGATTGTTCTTGATATTCTCAGCACCATCTCTAAATCTATCACTCTGATTGATCTTAGTAAATCCATAAGGAGAGTTGCGGAGAGATGCTAGAACATAGTTGTTAGAACCAATGACAGACTGGTTACCAGTTGGGTTGATAGCAGTTCCAATTTGAGATAGGTTTGCTCTTATAACAAACTGCAACGAATAACCATCAGCACGTTCTATGCGGTGTGTAATATATTTTCTACCATTAAGATCTGCAAGGTTATCAAGAACAGAGACACCAGATCCAGATGATGTTGTTACATCACTAGCAGTGTCAATATTTGCTTGTTTCAATACAAATGTAATTGTAGTATTAGAGCTATTATATCTTGCATATCCTAAACCTAGATCTGAGTTGCCAGGTAATGATGGAGTTCCAGATCCTGTGCTCCAGTTTCCAATAAGATATGTTTTACTAAATCTTTCATCAGCACCAGGAAAATTAAATGTGACACCAGCTTGTGTCAATGATGCCATATTACCAAAGAAGGCACTTGTTTTTGTATTGTCTACACTAGAAATTTGAACTGTAATTAATCCACCAGAGATTGAATATGAACTATTAGTGGATGTTCCAAAATCTATTGCACTATTTTGGAAACCATAGACATTAACTTCTTGGCCAACTTCGTAATCATGGAAGTCAGATGATACAGAGGAAGTTGCTAAAGTAAAGATAGGACCATTATATGTCGCTATAGTATTCAGTGATGTATCAATAGTTGTAATTGTTAGAGTCTTATCTTGATACTCAAATCTTTGGAAACCTAATCCTGGAGATGTTATAGGTAATGTTACTGGATCATCAGCACCTGATGCATCTTTCTGTGTTGCGTTAGCAGCAGATGATGCAAGTCTAAACCAGTTATCACTTTCTTTGTATATAAAATATGCTGTGCCATCAACAAGACCACCGATAGCACCCATCTTTCCTGCACGATAGACAACACCATCTCCAGTTGCAAACTGATGATTTGTAACATAAATGTGATTGTCTTCTGGCATCACAGAACCAGTTGTCAATGAATGTAATTTTATATCAGCATTAAAAAATTGGTGTCTAACACCTGTAAGATCTTTTCTACCCTGAGTTATGCTAGTAACAGCTATTGCATTTGCTTCAGTATCATACAATTCAATAGTATTATCATCTACTTTTCTTACCCAATAACGTGTGCCATCAATAAGACCTGGTTGTGGAAGTGTATCAATACCTTGACTGTATACAACATTATCTCCAGTTGAGAAACCATGTCCTGTAATAGTAATTCTATCGAGTGTTGTATCAATAAGATTTTGAAGACTTCTAAATGATACTGTCTCTCTTTCTGTATCAATAGTGTGCTGATAAATCTGGTTAGAGATTGTCTCTAGTTCTGGTCTTAATGACTCAGCATCAACAACGTCAAATCTGTCTGATACACTAGGATTATTTTCGTCTGTAATAATATCATTTAAGACAGGATCGTAGAATACTTTTTCAGCGTCTTGGAATACATCATTAACACCTGATGAAATAAGGATAGTTACGTCACCTGTAGCGTATGGTGATGCGACAGGACCTGTAAAGTTGATGGATTGAATTTGACCCTGTGTACCAGATGATCCACCTTGTACAAAATGCCCAACTAGCATTGTTGTATTATTACCTGTGTGGTTGTTAAATGTAATCTTGAATATGTTATCGCCACGGAACTTATCGCCAGGTACTGCAGGAATTTGTGATACTTCTGGTTCGTAGTATAATCTTTGTTTGTCATCAAACACAAAGGCATACTTCCAAGTATGAATTACTGTACTTTGTGGGTCTGATGCGTTCTGTAATGCGTCTCTGAATACAACACCAAAGATGTATGTTTCGTTAGACGCTTTGACCATGTGACGATCTTGGTTTAACGGTCTAAGAATAACTCTTCTTAAGTTGTCACCAACAAGTGAACAGTTTCTGGGAAGTGAGATAGGGTTATCTTCTAGATACTCACCACCAGATACGATGATAGTTACATATTCATCAGTGGGATCTGGAACTGCTTTCTGCAATCCATAAGCAATTTGTGCTGCCTTTTTAACTGTTTTAACTGGTCTTGCAGCTGATCTACCATCGTTTTGATCACTACCAATAGTTTGTGATACATAGACACGACCACCAGTGTCATTGGTAGCAACTTTATATACAAAGTCAGTGGTAGCAACCCTTCTGGACTGATCACTTAGGGGAGGTGTGTCAGCAGTTGGGAAAAATGTTGTACCAAAAGTAGGACTTGTAACGTCTGTATCTTCAAAGTTAACAAGGTTTGGAGCACGAAGGTTCAACGCAGGGTTGATGATAGTGTCAATATCAAGGTTTGTAACCTGTGCAGTATCAGAAATGATAGAACGAGTCGTTCTAATCTGTCCTTCAACGTCTAGTTCATACTGAGGATCTTGAGTGTTAACACCAACTCTAATATTTTCCTGTGCGTTTTTTCCTACAAATATTGCGTCTTTCTCTAGTGCACCTGTACCTACAGATAATTCTATAGATGTATCTGCTTGAATACTTAATGATCTTACTCTTTTATATGATACTCCTGCACCCGCTGTAATTACACTGTTTGCGGAACCTGTAAAACTTAAATTATCATCATCTACTTTCGTTACTGTAAATTCTCCATCTACTTCACCACCAGATGTGAAGTCAAGATATAAAACTTCTTGGCCTATAATACCGTGGGCAACAGAAACAATATTACCTACGCCAGCTGCTGTTCGACTGTACGTGGCATTTATCCAATTTCCTGTTGCTTTTGTCCCAGAAGCGGTTATTCGCTGTTGGTCAGTATTAATCTGAAAACTCATTTCGTTCCTAAAAGGTTATGTAACAACGGTTAATTCTAAATTTCCTATCCACTTTACAGTAGATGAGGTAGTCACACTAGATGCTTGAAAAGTAAAATATGGGGCAGCACCGATTGTGATGGCAGCTGGAACCACATTCCAAGTTTCCTGACCTGGCGGATTGTTCCTAACAATTATTTTCCTTTCGGAAGCAACAGTAGGAGTTCCAGTAGATGAGGTAGTAATTACAAGATCAAATTTGACTGCATATACGTATGTATTGTTTGAGGTCTCTTGTCCAAAAATTGTTCCACTTGCAAATGCAACTGAATCATTTGCTAGAGGAGGTGTATTGGTAGTAAGAGGAGTGGTACCATCTAAAGACATATCCATTGTATTATTTGCAGCATCAGTTTGCCTTTTAAGAATAAAAATATCTTTGTTTGCATCAGTAAAATGATCACTTACCATATGCATTGCAGAAATATTTTTCAAAGCTCTAGAAGTGTTCAATACTTCAGTAGCTGCTACTGAGTATCCTCCTATTGATGAAAAATTCTTAATTGACATAATCTTAGATTACCCTAGAGGTTATTTATGCTTTAACTTTAGTAGTTGTAAATCTACCAGTAAAACTTGATGATGAACTAGCAGCACTAGATTTTGCTAGTGAAATATTTACGTTGCTACCAACAACAGCAACAGTTGCATCCATCAAATCATTGTCGGAAGTTATTGAGTTGGTAACAGTTGCATGTGCAGTTGTTCCATTTGAAGCACATACAATTGTAACCTCAAGCATGTGAACCTTATTATCATCACTCTCAACAGTTACAAGTGTTTTTGATCCTTTGAATTGTGATTTGTCAAATGCAGTGATTGTTGCAGATGTTGGGAATGATGTCAACTCACCACCTTCTACACGACAGTCATCTAGTTCCATGAATGTTGCAGTAGAATCAAATACTGTTAGATAATTTTCAGTAGCAGATGCCCAACCTCTGTTAATCTTCCACGCTGTTTCTGCTCCGTTAGCATCAATGGTCAAGAATGATTTCCCATCCATCCTTGTTACATAATCCTGAGCAATAACATCCATTCTAGCAAATGGTGATGTTACACTTGAAATAGTAGCAACTGGGAATGTGATGTCATCATCTACTGCAGTTGCACCTAATAAATTACCTGCAATAGTTACAATCTCATTTACTTCGTATGCACTACCACCAGATACTACAGATACTGACTGAATACCCCCACTACCATTTGTAGTAACTGTAAATGTTGCCCCATCACCTTCAAATTGACTGGTAGATGCTACTGCAGTGTATGTTGCAGATGTTCCATAAACATTTCCATTTGATGTAACAGATCCTATGGTTGCAACTGTACCTTGTTGTGGAACTGATCTTAATCTTAAACCAGATGTAGCACCATCACATATTTCAAAGTCTTTCTTATCTCTAAACTTAGCAATATCATTTCCACTACGTTGAATTTGTAATGGATCACTACCAGAGGTAATACCATCAATTCTTAAAGTTCCTGCAACATCAAATGTTTTAGCAGTCTTTAAAGTAAATTTTGTTTGACTTATTGATAATGAATTAACACCAATATTAAAGAACTCAAATGTATCTTCGTCAGAGCCAGGTGCAGATTCAGTTAATACGTATGTATCTTGGTCAACGTCACGAACACCACCAAGAGAAACAAAGTCTTGTCCGTTATAACCTTCAAATTGTAATTGTGTAGAGTTAAATCTTATAGCACCCGTAATACGATCTAGGGCTACAGGACGTTCGTTTGTAGTTCCTGATGGAATTACAAGAGAACCAGTTGTGTCGCATAATACACTTGATCCTGAAGTTGGTTTTAATACAACACCTTGACCATCAATATCTGTAACTGTGACTGATCTACCTGATCCACCACCTGCTGCAGTAATTGTAAGAGTATCTCCTATCGCATAGTTTTGTCCTTTATCTACGACAGCAACTGATGAAAAATCTCCTCCAGATACAGTCACTGTTACGGTACATCCTGTACCACCACCTACTGATGTAGTTGCGGTTGCTGTATATGTTCCGTCTGTATATCCTGATCCAGTTCCTGTGACTGTTAATCCTGCAACTTCACCAAATGCTCTAACTGCACCTGTACTGTTATTTTGTACTACATTTTGCCTAATACGTAATTTTCCTGCATCTAAGTTACCTGAGAATGTAGCAGTTCCATCTTGTGTTTCTAATTTGAATACCTCTGTAGTTCCATCATCAACAATGAAGTCAACGTTTGCTCCACCTTTAAATGTAAAATCTCCACCACCTTTAGTATCAAATGTTAGAGGAACATCAATATCGGTTCCTGTTGTACTGATAGTTGTAGAGTTATTAATTTCTAATTTAGTTGCAGTTGCACCAATTGATATTTTTGGTGTTGTAGTTTCTACAGTAAAGAACTTATCAGGACCTATAGGGTTTACTGCAGCATCAATACTTAATCCTGAGAATAGAGGACCTGCAGCACCAATGTTACCAATTTGAGTTCCAGCTACAGATACACCTATTACATCAGTTTCTTGATGGAATAAACCTGTTGTATTAGATGTTTTGAATGCTAATGATGGGGTAGCTGCAGCTCCGTCTGCAATTGTTGTTGTAAGATCATTTATTGTCGAAGCAGCTAATGTTGAGGATATTCCTCCTGTGGCTGTAAGAAGACCAGCAAAACTACCAGTGCTAGAAAATGTTCCTGTAGTACCACTAATAGCTCCTGATGAAGTTATACTTGCAACGTTAAATCCACCTGATCCAGATACTGAATAATTTGCAGCAGTTATAACACCATCTGGTTGAATAGTAAGTTGTCCCGAAGTAGCTTCTCCAAGAACCAAGTTTCCAGTTTGAGTTAATTCAAGTGATTTAGTTCTTGTAATAGATGCAATACTAATATTAAAACCTGTTCCTTGAGTTACTCCAGCTCCACCAACATCTCCTATTATTAAAGTATCTGCAAGTTCAAAAGCATTACCGCCTTGTGCTACATCTACGCTAGTTACAAATCCAACATTAGAGACTGTATATTGGAACCCAGATCCACCTCCACCACCAACTGTGGCATCATCAACAGATAAAATTTCATTTATAAGATAATCTTGACCAGTTAATGAGATGTTAGAAACTGACGTAATACCAGTATTATTAGAGTTGATGGTAAATGTAAATCCTGATCCACCACCTCCACCAAGGTCTGCGTCCTCTGCATATAATACATCACCAGTTTGTATTCCAGTTCCTTGTGCAGTAACTTCAACTGCAGTTACTTGACCACCAACAACTGTAATATTTGCTGACATTCCACTACCACCTTGTCCTGCAGCACCAGTAGTCCAAGTAATTACACCAGGTTCAATCATGGATTGTCCATGATTAGTACAATTTAAGTAAGTTTCTGTTGCAGTAGAAGCAATACCCGATGCTGCAGCAATTTCAAAAAATGCTCCTGCCTGTCCAATTGTTCCTACTTGTCTTGTTGCAACGTTAGTTTGTGCTGTTCTTAATTCTATAGGGTGATTTACATTACTAGCATCACTATTATCAAAACGATATGTATTATCTTCTATAATCGCAACACTCTGTCCTTCAACTCCATTAATTAACCATCTGGCAACTGCTGTAGCATAACTATCAACTAAAGCTGTTACTCCACCAACAGTTATACTTTCTTGTTGAGCATCTTGGAATGTTCCAGTAACATTGCTTAAATATATGTCCGTTCCCGTTGTTACTGCAGTGATTGTTCCTTGGGCACCAGATACAGTTCCAGTAACAACATCACCTACAGAGAATGTTCCTCCAGCTAAACTTGAGTAACCTAACTGAGCTCTATCTACAACTGTTAGAGTGTAAGTTGTAGTTACTGCACTAGCATCGTTATATAATGTTGCACTATGGGGATTATCACCAGAATCTGCATATCCAGATCCTGCAGCAGTTATTCCTCCTCCAAGGCCAGGAACTAAGAAGTCAGCAGTTGCACCTTGACCATTTGCTGATCCTGTAAATGCAACATTACTATATGTGCCAGGTGTGTATCCAGATCCATTAGACGTAATAGATCCTGTTAAAGACTGAACATTAACTGTTAATTGTCCGTTTTCTCCACCACCACCATCTAGAGTAATAGTTGGTGCACTCTCATATCCTTCACCAGCTGCATCTAATGTGAGTGATCCAATTCTACCAGTTGTTTCATCCAATACTGGAGTTACAGTTGCGGGACTTGTTGGATCTCCAGTTATATTTACTATTGGTAAGTTTCTGTAACCTAAACCTTGAGTAGCTAAAGTTGCTGTGGCCAGTGGAAAACCTAAAATTGCAGTTGCTGCAGCACCAGATCCTGTTGTATCTCCAACTGCAAGTGAGAATGATACTGTTGGTGCAGATGTATAAGTTCCTCCTGCAGAAACAGATATTGAATCTACAGCAAATCCAGCAACAGCTGTTAGTTGCCCTCCAGCTCCAGATCCAGAATCTGTAACTGTGATTGTTGCTGTCTGTGAATATCCTGTTCCACCATTTGTTACTGCAACAGCTGTTATAACTCCAGAAGAAACTGTTGGTGTAAGAACTGCTTGAATACCTATAAAGAACTGAGTTCCAGTACCTCCAGCTGATAGTGACAATGCAGTGCCATTGTTAGCATTTGATAGAGATGATGCAACTTGAATTGTATTGCTATCAACTTTAATTGCATAATATGTTCCTGCAGATAACCCACCAATCGCTGTTGCACTTGCATCAAGAGTGGTGATATCATATGTCATCTGATATCCAGTCTCAAAATAATGATTATCAATTTTGATAGTGTTTGCAGTTGTATCTACAACACCAGTCTCCTCTGCAACGAAAGTATTTTGAGGAGGAGGATCAATATCAACTGTGATAGTTCCAGAAGTATATCCAGTTCCTCCATTTATAATTTCTATAGATTGTATGACACCACCAAGTCCTAATGTAGCTACTGCTGTTGCTGCACCACTGCTAAATCCTACATCTGGAGCAATTGTATATCCAGAACCAGCGTTTGTTAATACAAATCTTTTGATAGAACCATTAGTTTCTATTGTTGCGTTGACAGTTGCTTTTTGGAATGGATCACTAGTTACGTCAGTTGGTTGTGCACCACCTACATATCCAGATCCTGCACCTGTTAATGTAACGCTTCCAATACCATTTTTAAGAATAGCAAACGATCTTGTAGAGAAACTAGCTGCTTCTGATGAACCAAAAACTGTACTATCTTGGAAACCACCAATTTTTAGAGCACCTTGTATTGTACTACCAAATGATATTGATTTATTAACATCAAAATAAACTGCTTCTTTAACGATTGTTTCAGCGTTAACTACAAAGTCTTCTTGACCAGAGGGGTCAACGATTACCTGACCTGTAGTAGAAGTTAAACTATTACCCGCAATTCTTAAGTTACCAGTTTCAATGTATGCAGGAAATATATTAGTTGTTCCAGTAGCATCGCTTAATGTAATATTTGCAGCTGACTGAGCTGTTGATGTAGCAGCAAAAGATACGTTACCAGTCTCTTGGTCTACAGAGAATGCATCACCAACACGGAAGTCACCGTCTTGGTCTGTAGAAGAAAATAGAACTTTACCACCATTTAGTTCTTCTACCTCATTTGCCTGTACAGCAAGAGATGGGTCATTAGTATAATCTGAACCAGATCCAACATAACCAAAGTTATGTGCAGTTAATATAAGTTTTGTTCCAGAACCGTCTGCCTGTGCACCTTTCTGTCCATATATGCATGCAGATGCTACAGAACGTAATTCAGCACCAAACTGAGAGTAGTCAGCAGTGATAACAGATGTAGCAGTATCACCACCGCTAGATCTAATATCAGATGTTCCACCAGATACGTCTGTAAAGGTCGTAGAAGCGTCTGTACCGTTTGCATGAAGCAATAATACTGTATTGATATCTGAACCATATTCGCTTGTTGTAGGAGTAAATCCAGAGGTGAAACGAGCAGCACCTTTACTAATCCTTACTTCGTCAACGTGTCCATTAAATGCTTCTGTAGGAGATGCCTGATAGTCTGAACCAATAACAACAGGAGTTGTAGTTCCATAATCATTAGCATCTGTATATGTTCCTAACTCAGTTCCGTCCAAGAATAATTTTGTGGTTCCTCCCTGTCTTGCTACTGCAACGTGATACCATGTGTTAGTTGCTAAAGTTCCACCATTAATCTGTGATGTATTTCCTACTGCAAAATGTAATGCGGTTCCATTAAGATACATTGTAGGTGCTGTATCTGTAGCAGAACCATCTCTGAGGTCAAATATTCTCTGTATGCCTGATACACTGCCAGGTCTTATGAATGCTTCTAAACACCAGTTTGCTGTACCAAATCCAAAGTCTTCATCATCAGGAACCTTTAGGTTATCTTCAGTTCCGTCTAATAATATTGATGCTGTTCCAAATTTCTTTTGTGCTGTATCTAACTGTGAGTCACCAAATCTACTTAATGTTTTAGCTGGTTTGTTGACTGTTGTAAATGCTCCAGTTCCTTTACCAGTAATATAAACGTATGTGCCATCATTACTTGCAACTACACCACGTGCAACTGCCTTCTTGTAAGTTACATTACTTGCTGATATATTTCCAGATCCACTAGAATAAGTTACGTTATTAGCATCTACTAAAGTAACTTGATAAAATCCGTCTGTAGCACCACCACTGATGTGATCTGCATAGATATAATCGCCTGTTACTAAACCATGTCCAGTTCTTGTTAATGTAATTGTAGATCCAGATCTAACATATGATCCTGACTGGAAACCATCTTCTAACTGATATGCAACCTCTGATGTGTTGAATGTTCCACTAGTTCCACCAAACTTTAATCTAGTCTGTCCTGTACCAGATTTACCAGTAGCACCTTGAACAGCTTGAACTCCAACAGATGCAAAATAGTTGAAGCAATTCAACCACTCTACACGCATACCATTGGTAACTTTCAAACCAACTTGATTAGGTGTAATAAATGTACACTCATTGAATAGTACAGAACCATGCTGTGATCCAGATGCAATGTTTGCACCATCTAATAAAGCACCACGTCCTGCATCTCCCTGTGCATATCCATAAGGGTCAGAACCAGATACTACACTACCCTTTGTTGTAACTGTAATTCTCTCAACATAAGGACTCTGTGTAGAGTTCATGTTTGATACTACAACAAATGCATATCCTTCGTCAGCACTACTGTTGTAGAAAAAGTCTTTGATTGTTAAATCGGAAACGTGACAGTCTCCAGATAATATAAATGCGTTATTATCATTTGTAGCATTTGTTGGTTTTACAGATGTAGATCTTAAATTAGTTCCACGTAATGTAATACCATCTCCAACAGTTATTGGAAAAACTTCTTGATATTCGCCAGGTGCAACTATGATTGTATCACCTGATGTGGCCGTTCCTAGTGCCTTTGTAATAGTAAGAAACGGTGTATCTGGATGTTTACCATTACCACCACCATTAGCAAGAGTATCAATATCTGAACCAACTGTAGCAACATAAAAAGTATTCCCCTGACCATTTGTAATGTCAGAAGAAAGCATGGTAGTAACCACCTCTCCCGTGTTGGGTTTCTGGTTTGCTACCTCTATTATATTTGATCCATTTCTAGCGTATAGTTTTCTATCCGCTATATTAAGAGCGACTTCTCCGTCTTCTAAATTAGAAGTCGTCGGGACTGCTGATGCTGTCGTCGATCTCTTTAGTTTGATTCTCGTTGCCATCTAAGTCATTCTCAGATTGTTGTTCAGTTTTCATACTATTTAACTGACTTTGCAAGTCAGCTATTTGTGCTTCTAACATAACGTTAGTCAAGGTCAAGTCACTTATTTTCTTTTGTAATGTAGAAATAATAATTTGTACGTTCATGTTTTAAAAAGTTCCACCGTCGATTGTGTCAGTCCATACAGGAACGCCTGCAGCAGTTACTGTAAGAACTTGGAATGATGTATTTACGTCATCTCCTGAACCAGGTGATGCCATATTTGCAGCTGCAGTTACCTGCATTGGATTAGTACCGTTACCATAAACAATACCATTTGTAGTCCATGTGCTTGCTCCAGTTCCACCAAACTGAACCTCAAGATCTGTATCTAGTTCTAGATCACCTAGTACAACTGTACCACGATCACCAGTAACACCAAATACAGTGTTGTTATCTGTTGCATTTTCAATAAATGTCCATGCACCAGCTCCATCAGCACCACCTGTGCGGTCATAACCGAAGAAACCAAACCTGTTAGTTCCAGATGCGTTGTAATGAACCTTAACACCACGATCTAATGCATCATCAGCACCAGTTACTGTAGATAAAACAGAACCAACTGCCATTGTCTGTGATAAGTTATTACTCAAAGTAACTGCTTTAGTTCCAGTATTAATAGCATTAATAACTGTACTATTAGGAATACCAGCTACTGTAGAAGTAACTGCGTCACCAACTTGTAGTTGGTCTATAGCATCTACAACAACAATTGCCTGACCACCAGCTGCTTCTGCAGTCAATGTAACAGGAGTTGTGGGATCTCCTAATTCAATTGTAGGATCGTTAACTGACATTGAAGCGGAGTTCACTGTAGTTGTAGTTCCATCAATCTGTAGGTCACCTTTGATGATAACAAGACCACCTGCATCCGTTGTAGGGTCTGGGTCAAGTATCAATTCTGTAACAGAGTTGATTGTTGTGATTGCGTTACCATCTAATTTAAGGTTGTCAATCTGAATATCACCAGTCTGAGCTGTACTACCAGAGATAGTTGTAGTTCCATTAAAGGTTACACCATTCTGGAAGGTTGTTGTTGAGTTAACATTCAGAGAGTCTCCAGAGTTGGTTCCAAGTGTTACATTATCATCCACATTAAGATCTTTGATCCATGCAGTTGCAGCAACACCAATACCACCTGCAAAGGTAACACCCGCTGTGGCAACGTTAGAAGCATCTGTAGTGTCAGCAAAGTTGACTAGTACACCTGTACCATAGTTCCAGTCTGCACCTTCTACTTGAATTTTGTCAGTAGTTGTCTCGTCATATCTGATAGAAGCATCCTTTGTGTTACCAAAGTTTAGTTTCATATCATCAGCGATACGCAAGTCGGGGGTACCTGCTACACGCTTGATGTCTAAAACTGCATCTGAGTCATTAAATGAGAGTTCTACATCTCCTGTAGTTCCAAACTCTAGTTCCTGACCATCTTCAATTACTAATTTACCTGTGCCATTTGCACGGAAGATAAGGTCAGCATCAGTAGTAGATGTTGTAATGACGTTTGCATTGAGGGTAATGTCATCAACGTTCCACTGATCAATCTTTGAATTACTATCGACTAGTACAGCTGAACTAGCGGTAAGAGTTCCATGAACATGATCTAACATGTCCATAAAGTATCTACCACCTACAATCTGTGCAGCACCATTGTTATCTCCAACAAATAGTCTGTCGCCTGCGTTTGCTTGAGTACCGTTTGCTCCTGTAGTAATGGCGAGTTCACCAAAAGTAATACTACCAGGTGCGGTTGAACCAGTACTCCTTTTAATTAGAATATTGGATGCCATTAGAAGCTACCTCCGTTAATAGTTACGTGATTTAATACGTTTGTGGCTACAAATCTTGTTTGTGCTGAATCATATACGAGCACTGACCCTTCTGCTAGTCCACCTTGTGATACGTCTGTCAAATCTACATCTGACATAGCACCAATCGTGCCACCGCCACCACCAGTAGCGACACGTGTGACTCTTGGGACTGACTGGTCTCCAAATCTTAGTCTTGCCATTAAAGTGTTACCCCCTCAAGTACGCTTACGGATCCCTCTAACACCCTAGACTTGATACCAGATGCTGAGGTTATGACGACATCATATACATACCGTCCACTTTTCATAGCAGCGGTCTGAGAATTAGTTAGAGATAATTGTATTCTTCCGCTAGTTGCAGGAGTTAAAACTGCAGCTGTTACAGTTTGAGAAGTACTACTTGTGTAGTGTTTCTTTATCAAACTTGCTACTGTATATCCTGTAAGGTTAAATTCTGTGCCATTATCATTCTCAACTGTAAAGTCGATGATAAAGTCAGAACCTTGATATATTAGTAGATTGGATACAGCACTTGCCATTCTCTAAGAATTCCATATAATATTTAGCTTAACTTTATTTATCCTCTTTCTTTATTAAGTCTCTGATAAGTCCCTTCAGTTCATCAACTTCGTTTTTGAGATCCTCTAAAGTACGATCTTTCTTCCTCGCATTCTCTCTTGCTGTTATGTAAGCATTGTATGCACTATCATCAGTGTTTACTATTGCATTAGAATCAGCATCCCTGCCAAGGGAATTGTGTCCTTCGACAGGGATTAGATCAATTGTATTATCTTCCATTATGCTAAAGCTATTGCTCTCAAGTCTTTTACCCTTGGTATATATGGTTGGTCATAAGCAAGTAAACTTACCTTGATCTGGAAACCATCAAAGTCCTCAGTATCATCTATTGTATACTCATAGTCAGTAAATGTAAATAGATCATTCTGTGGTGTAATAGTACCGCTATCTGGAATACCTGTAGTATTAAAGAACTGGAAGGGTAAATCATCAAGATTACCAACAAAACCAACTGGTACTAACTTATACATCACTCTAATAGTTGATTGTGTGAATGTATTAGCAGAAAGCATTACTTTTAATCCAGTAGCACTCTTATCCATTCTAGCAACCTTAGTGATGTAATTTGCTGCACATTCACTGCCAATGTCTGCAGAAGGTTCTATATTGTTGACAACGTTTGCTGTTGTAATAATTGATACAGCAGATAGATCAACTACAGGAGATAAGTGAGATACTTCAGATTCTAAATCCAACTCCATAGTAAATGACTTCACATTATTCATACGGTTAATTTCATTTAGTTGGTTTGCGATAATCTTAGTTTGAGGGAAATAATTTTCTTCTCCGATAACAACATCAAGATAAGTAGTATCTTTAACAAATGAAGTTTCTAATCCAGAAGTTCCACCATCACTGTCAGGACCACATGAAGTACCACTTGTACCCAATACTCTTGGAATGATACTAGTTTTTGGTTGAGTTTGATTTAAAATTTGAGGTGTTAATACATCCCATGGAATATTTTGAGATGCAGTCATGAAAGAACCACCACCCATCATAGAAGTATTTGCTGTTTTGCCAGTTACTTTTAGATTGTAACTATGAGGACTGTGAATAGTTACAATTCCACCAGGTGCAGTATGAGTAGCATTGATTGATGTAAGTGGAATTCCATTTAGGTTGTAGCATTGTACAACAGCACCAGATTCAAATGTCTTACCAGATGTACCACCTGAACTACCATTATGGCTACGTCCATTTGTAGCAATTGTTATAGTATTTCCAGTTATATTTGAATATGCAATAATTTCATCCCCACTACCATCTTCTGCTTCTCCAAGAACTCTTACAAAACCAGGATTGGAATTACTTACTGTAGATCCACTCATATCAGTATGGAATAACGCTGCACTGCTGACTGTGAATTGATTTGTTCCAGAATCACTGATAGCAGATGTAAGAGTAGTATCTGGAACTTCAGATGTTACTCCATCTATTTGAACATAATTCAATGAAGATTGCATACCATGATTACCATGGAATACTCGTATCGTATCTTGACCCGCAGTCATTTGCATTGAATTGGTTGCTAGATTTAAAAATCCACCATTAGATTCACCAAGTTGAGCATTTTCTAGTACAAGTTTACTATTACTTGATGTAGATGGTAGTGCAAATTCTGCTCTATAAATCTTGAACATCAAATCTTCATATTGGGAAGGAGTCCAAGTAGACGCATTTTGAGACTTAAATAAGACTCCAATGTATGGCTGTTCAGATATTTTCTCTCCTGCATGTGCAGCATCAATAGCATCTTGACCAAGAATAGATATAAACACCTTATATTGATTAGAATCTGAGGTCAATACAACAGCATGTTCTTGTCTGAATGGAAGATATACTGGAGATTTGAATACAAATGATGTTGGGGCAGAAGCATCACTTGATGTAAACACATCAGCTGGTTGTTTGATAACCTTAGATAGTGGAACAAGTTTTTGAGTTGGATTACCATTAACCACTGTTCTAATATCTAATGATACTGGGATCTCTTCATCCTTAGTAAAGAAGAATATATCAATTTTAGTTAAGAATACACCACCTTCTAATGACTGATCTTCAATAAGGAAGGTTTGTGCAAGTGGATCGCAGAATCTAACTTCGTTCTTTGAAGTAGAACTAGAACTAGTAACAGTTCTAGAATCAAACATATCTTCAGAAGTTACTTTAGCATTTCTTACAGATATAATTTGATCTTGCATTGTCTGTAAAATACCAGAAGCAGTAAATTCTACCTCAGCACTAGAATCAGATACACCTATAACCTTACTATCTGTGGCATCGTCAGTAAGTCTGAATAATTTACTACCAGTCTTAAATTTAAGATTATTTTTACCTTGAGGTGAATCTATAAAGAATGATCCTTTAAGATTACCTTTCTTATCAGTTATTAGATCTTTGCTTACAACTTTAGCAATAGCACCAGAAGTTTCTCCAATAATGTAATCATTAATTTTAGGTGAACCATAATAAGTTCCTTTTGCTTGATCAGCAAGAGACTTAGTATCAATGTTGAGGAAACCTAAGTTAGATGTATAATCGTTGGTGGATTGAATATCAGTTCCGTCTAATGGGTTAATTTCAAACCCTTCGTTAGGTGCTGCTACTCTTGCCTTAAATCTAAACCCTTTCTGAGCTGAGAAACCAGAACTACCATCTTTTCTACAGTATACTGTTTCACCAACTTGGAAAGGAATACTATTTGTCTTAGGATCAGTAGATGTATCTTTAGTTAATCCAATAACCTTAGGTGTAATTAATTTTTTAGGAAGTGCAATACCATCAAAGAATGCAAAGAATTTAGTTCTTGGTTTTAGTTTCTGACAATCAAACTCAATATTTCTAGAACGCATAAATTGAATATGCTCTACTGAAACAACTTTGTTACCTAAAGACTTCTGCTCAATAACAGGAGTAACTCTATACCTAATACCTGTCCTTGTTTGCTTTCTGGTAGTTGTTTTAGTGGTAGTGATAGTTCTAACTCTAGATCTCTTTGTCCTTCTTCTCCAACCACCTACTTTTGTAGTTGTGCTAGTTCCAGTCCATGTAGTTTTCCATGAGTTCCATTGAACGGGAGAGAAACCATTTTGATCAGCATTATACTGTCTAACAGTAGTTAAGAAGTTGCCCTCTACAACAGGACCTTTAACAGGATTAATAGTTTTAGTATCTACCCAGTTATCTTTCTCTGGATATAATTCAATATCACCAACATAGGTAAACACATTGAATGGGTTAACATTCTCTACACCAGATGCGTATGACTGATCCAAAAGAACTGCATCTGTGTATGGAAGTGTTACAAGATCTCCAGTCTGTTGTACATTGGTAGATGCTGTAGAAAATGTAAGAGGAACTTGAGTAGTGTAGTGAGAAGGTCTCATTTGACCTTCTTCAAAGTCAAGAGATACTCTATAATCAGTATGTAAAGTGTCACTTGTTGCAAGACTTGCAAAGTTATCTACGACAAATCCATTTTTAAATCTGCTAAGACCACTGGTGTCTCTAATTTCCATACTTGCAGTCTCACTCTCAAGTAGTGATAACTGTGTGTAAAATTCTAGTGTCTTAATTCTATCTTCTAGGACTTGAATATCTTTGAATGTATATCTCTTAAAGTTTGTCTCTCTAATACTTACATCTTCATCAACATCAAATACGTATGGATTATAGTTAATTGTTGCCAATAACATTGCATCTTCAATGTCCTCTGGCTCAACTGGATTAGTGCCAGGTGCTCCTTTTACTACTTGTACTACATTGTCTTTATTCATAAAGACTTTATCAACCCTAGCAAGGTAATGCTCTAAACTAAGAATAGTAGTTTCGCCAGGACCAGGTAGACCAGTTTGGTTACCACTAAATGATCTACTACCAAAGTCAAAAAACTTTGTTACGTTTCCTAAAGTAAATGGACTAGAAACAGCTCCTGTATTTGTTAGTTGCTCAGGAACTATTGGTCTAAAATCAATAACATCTCTAAGTTCTTGACCATCATAATTTGGAATAATTTTATAATCTGCAGTAGCATAAGAATCTACTGTATAAGGATGAATACCATTAGTGGTAAGGAAACGATCAAATATAACTAAAATTTGGTGTGTTGGTGCTGCATAACCAGTCTTTCTAACAATAGATGAATAATCATAGAATTGATCTCTCTGTCCATTATCTAAATCAAAACTATCTGTTATATTTTTTCCACCAGGTATGATAGTGCCAGCAGTCAATTTGAAAGTTCCATTAGGTGCAGTTACCGTTTCACCATCAGTAAATTTATCATCCTCCACTGGAATGAAATACATTTTATCATTATTACCACCAATAGCAACTATTCTTGCTCTTGCTCCAGACGCATCTCCAGTTACAACTTCATCAGTACCAAGAGTACCAACTAAATTAACAAACCCCACGTTAGGAATAGTACTATCTACGCCTGCACTAGTACCATTAGCTTCATATATTGCTTTTATATTAAATACGTCTCCACAACCAAGTGATATTCTTGCATCATCTACTCTATATCCAAATCCATCTCCTGCAGCATTCTCTTGTGTCAATCCATTTGTACTAAGGTTAGCCACACTCTTATCGAGTTTTAGGACTTTCATTTTTTCTGTAATCTTACCTTTAGCAGTTCTATTTGACGCACTTACTGTTGCAATGACATCATAATTTTGTCCATTAGTTAATCCACCAACTTGAACTTGCTGTGCAGAAGATGTGTTGGTGCTAGGTGCTTGTATTAGATCACCTGTAGTATTATTGATAATTAAGAAAGTGTCGTTATTGTTTGCATTAGTAAATACAAGACCTGATCCAGCATCAAAGGTAACTTGACCAGAAACATTGGCAGTGCCACCTTGAACAAATTTTCTAAATGATCCTGATGGGTTCTGAGTATTGTTCTTATTGGTATTTTTTACTGCATCATACCCAAGAGGAGTAATTAATTTATTTTTTTGTGCTTCTTTAATTTCAGGACGTGATCTAACTATCTGACCAGTAATAGCAGTATTAGTCATATTACCAGCACCAGCTTCAATCTTTTGTACGTTGAAATTGAATGCATCAGTAACAGCAGTGACTTTACATTTATGTGCTCTATTGGCATTTGTAAACTCAACAATATCACCTACTTTTAACTGTACATTGAAGTTGGAAAGAGTTGCAGTTACAGTCGCAGTTTGAGACGTACCAGACCCAGTTTGAGACGAGATAATAGGACCTGAGCCAGGTAATGCTACCTTGACATCTAATACCGCATCAGCAGTTCCTGAACCACCTGAGAATGAATATGCTTTTACATCACTAAAGTTATAAGATCTAACAGCATTTGCGTTGTTATCTAACTGTCCAATATTAGTACCATTTGCTACGTTTAAATCTAATTGTTCGTTTTGTGTAAATGTTCCTACAACATCACTAAGATATCCTACTTGACTTGCTGAACCACCATTAGCATCAATTGCTACGAATCCAGTAGCACCAGAAGTTCTACCTACAACGAAATCACCAAGATGCCAGTTTACATTTGCTTGACAGTCAAGTTTAGTAAAAAACTTAGTATCAGCAAAGTAAGTACGGTAAACCGTACTTTGGGTATTAACCGTACCTGATTCATAAGCAAAGTTAAGAACTCTTGTTTGTCCAACAATTTGACTTGAACCTGGTATGTTACCTGGTGTAGCAGTTATAGTATCTCTTAAATTAATAGTTTCATATACTGAAGGTGCTTTATGGAGATTTGTCATGAAGACATAATTTCCAATATCAGTAGCAATATATTTGTTATCTTCCCCAACAAAAGTTCTTGGTTTATCTACATCCTTATATGTTGTGGATAAACGTTCTGTCCTAAATCCAGAAATATAGGCAGATCCACTAGATAATTGTATTGCTATATTCTCTTCTGTTGCAGTATTACCATCTCCAGTTGTAGCACCAGCTGCGTATACTCCATTATTAAATCCATCATCAAGATTTTCTCTAGCATCTATCTCAAACTTCTTAACGTAATAGTCACCAGATTCTTCTTTAGTTCTAGTTGCTAGTATTTCATTAATAAATCCAAGGTCACTTCTTTCTACTTTCTTTTCAATCTCTCCAACATTAGTTCTAAGTAGTTCAATAAAATCAGCTGAGTTTGGATCTGTAACTGCCTTTTTAACTAAAGTTAGATTAATTTTAAATCTATCAGCACCTGGTGCTGAGAAGTTTGTACTTCCTACTGCATTATCATATAAACTCTCATCTTCATCAGCAGTTATAATTTTTTCTTCTACTTTTAATCCAACTTTATATGTTGGGTCAGTTCCATACTGATCCAATATGAGAGTTTGTTCTGTTACAGGAGCAAAATATCCTCTAACATAATAAACACCCGCACCAACGTTAGCAGTTGAACCCTTTGAGTTCGCATTAGCATTTAAGAGTTGAGCAAGAGGTGTACCAGCAGCAATAGTTGTAGTCGAGTAAGTAATGTCGCTTTCGCATGTGAGTGTTTCTCCATCGGTAAACGTAGTTGTAACATTATCGTCTGCTTTTTGTAGATAATTGATGTAGAAAGTTATGTTATTTCTAGTAGATGTAGTAGAACTAATAGAAAATAATACACGAGCACGAACACCAGAAGTAGAACCTTTAAGAACTAAGTTATCAAGTTGAGTACGATATAATTCAACGTCAAGATTAAGATAATTGTTTTGAATAATTACACATGCAACATCCTTATTCAAAGTAATACCGCCAGGAATTACTTGAGCACCTTCTTTATAAACACCTTGTCCAAAGGAGTCAATTTGATTCTGCATCAAACTCTGCAGAGTAGTAAGTTCCCTAGCCTGTACTGGATAGCCAGGTTTGAAAAGTACTTTTAGGAAGCCCTTACTAGAGTCAAAGTCGTCGAAGTAAGGAGCTATATTAAGGTTGGTATTCTGTGCCATTTAGAATTCAATTACTACTTTGAGCTCTTCGTTTTGATCCGCAGATCTTGTTATTGGGTTTCTGTTATCTATGTAGAGGATTTCTCCAGAGTTATTTTGTATCTCTTGATTAGCGTATCCACTAACAAAGGAAAGACCTAGTTCATACACAGAAACACCAATTTGAATCTGTGTTGCAGGATTGGGACTTCCAAAATCTGTATTTGGAGTTGCCACAAATGCATTTTGAGATGATGTAATTTGGTTATCACCAGAAAAAGGAATTACATTTCCATTTTGCACACCATCAACTGAGTCTTGATAATATTTCAATACTTTAGTTGTGGAATTATATGAAACTACAAATCCTTTTGCATTTGTAGAAGATTGAGTGATAGTCTCGCCAGGTGCAAAATCACCTGAAGGAAATCCAGGATCATTTTGATCATTTGGAAATATCATTGCTTTTACCGCAGATCTAGTGTTCTGACTACAAACAGTTGTAGTATCAAAATCAAAAGGATTTAATACAAGACCAACTCTCCTGTATGTTAGATCATTTGGAAAATCAACAAATGCACTACTAGTTTCTAATTTACTAGCAAACATTAAACGATATGCACCTAACTCTCTAATAGCGTCAGCACCATGTCCATTATTAGGAGGAATAACAACGTCTAAAGATGCATTTACACCATTTCCAATATTAGGAATAAGTGCAACATCAATAGTACCAAACGTATACTTAGAACCTGCAGTTGTAATAGTAACAGATTCAACAGAACCAGAAGTTACTTTTACAGTGCACTTCGCTTGAGTTCCACCGTTAACAGCGTAATCTCCACGAATAGGAACGTCAGTATATTCTTTGTTATTATAACCAGTACCTGCATTTTCAATAACAACAGTATCAATAGCACCATCACCTGCAGCAGACTTAACGAGTGAATTTTCTAATACAGGAATAAATTCAGAAGTAACAAATTTTAGAATATTATCTGCATCAATGGTGTACATATATTTCCAACGATAAGAATATACGCCAGGACTATCACCAGTTTCAATAATAGTAGTTGAAGTTCCAGTTGGTTCTACTAAAGAAGGTCTACCTCTTGGAAACTCAGGAGTTTGACCATTATAAAGACACTTATAGACATTGAAGTCTGAGTTCATAACATAGAAGTTACTGTCATACAATCTAGAAGATCCGTTAGCAGTAGTTTTTGCAGGTGCATAATCTGGCTTATACATTGAATATGTACGTCCAACCCCTCCTGTAGTTTGTGTAGGATCAATCCAATCGACTCTTGGTATTACAAGAGCAGTGTCCGAAATATCTACACGTTTAAATCCTACAGAATCAGCATAGACACCTGACTGATATGTAAAACTATCAATAGGTTCACCTGCAGGTGGTACATCTGTACTACCCCAAGACTTGGCTCTACCGACAAACATATAGACTTTATTTTGAGTCAACAGTGTATCTCTAAAGCTTTCCGCAGCGTATATTCTAAATTTATCAGTAACTAATGCCATGCCATTAAGCTTTTGTTGTTATTTATAATGATCTCAGACGAACTTCTGGAAGAACGGAGACATTTCCGCTTGCAGTCCGCGAGAATGGAAATTCAACTGTAAATGTTGTAGATCCTGTGACTGTAACTGCGTACTCTCCGTCAGGACCCCAATTCACTTCATGTATTGTAGGACCGCTTGTAAAGTCTAAGAAAACTCTCATACCAGTTACATAATTATGATTAGTAGATGTCGTTACCGTGCATGCTGTACCAGTTGAATTATATGTTCCTGTTAAAACAGTGTGTGCAGCTGCAGTTGTTCCTCTGTATCCTCTACCTCCTGTTGCAACTGTCAAAGTATTAGCAGAAGTGTTTGTTGCACCGTACAAAATTCTTTCTACATTCCATCTGTTTGGAGTAACAGTTGTATCATAGAATGGTATCAATACTTCACCTTCATCAGGGAAACCATATCTCTGAGTAGTATCATAGTATATATTCCTACATTGAATGGTAGTATCAGTGCTATTGATAGATGTAGTAAGGTAAGTGCATCCTAAAGCAAGTGAATTAGATATAATTCTATCTCTAGATTTTCTTTCCATGTCAACAGGATGAACAGGTACAACTGTTGGCACACTCAAGTATCCAGTACCACCATCTGTAATATTGACACTATTCACTTGACCGCTTCCTGATTGAATAGTAGTAGTTGCACTAGCACCAACTCCACTACCTCCTTGGAATAAAAGAATTGGTGGATTTTCATAGTTGCTACCAGGATCGTCAATAATAACTCCAGTTACAGATCCATTTGTTATTTGTGCTGTAAATGTAGCAGTATTAGGTCTTAGACCAACATACTCATAAGTATCGACTGAAGAAGCACTAGAAACTGTTGCAATTAAACGATCAGACCCTTCACTAGCAACTTGCATTCTGTCGCCAGGATCAATAGAGTTAAATGTGTTTGAAACAAATATATCTGCATCAGATCCAGTATAGATGAACAATGAACAAGTGGAGTTTGCTCTTGGTGCTTCACTGAATTTAATAATTGATCCATTGAGAGAATATGCAACGCCAGGTTCTTGGAATACACCATTGATGAATATCATTAAGTTATTAGCTGGTACCACATCTTCATTATCACTTTCTAGAGAGAATGGTTCATTATCTAATTTCATAGTAAATGTCTGTTTACTATTATCAAAGAATGGAGAAATTTCATCTAAAAGAACTAATTTACCAAAGTAGAATCCATAGAAGTCCATACCTGCTAGTGGTGCTTCTGTAAATGTCAACTCACTGCCTGTATATGTGTATGACTGCGTGGTTCCTTTAAGCTGTAATGTACTATTCAAGAATATCAAGAAGTTGTCACTTGCTGGTAGTACTTGTGTACTACCGCCAGATGTCATTGTAAATGTCTTATCATTACCATCAAATGCGACATCTGCAACTCCTACTTGGAAATCTGGTGTTGTGGCTGCACTTCTAACAATACCTGTTAAGTTTCCAGTGTTTGTTCCAACATTCACTGTGATTGTTGTTCCCGTAACCGCAGTAATAGCAACTGCTGTATTATATGCAGGATCGCTTGCTCTTGGGTAAGTTTTCTGAGATCTGTTTCCATCGTTAGTACATGTAAAGACCAATGAGTTAGCAGTGATTGTTACTGTATCACTTGTTGTAAGTGAGTGAGATCCAATCTCCATCTCCATGAGACCTGTTGTATTATCATAGGTTGTTGGAGCAACAGCAGTGAAAGGTCCGCTACCACCACCAGTAACAGTGATATTGTTAGAAGATGCTGAGTTAACAAATGTATGAGCACCAGTTCCCACTGCCTGTGTAACAATGCCCCATAAGGATCTTATGGTAGATTCTACGTCTTGGCAAGAGTTAGTTGAGTATTTCCAATAAGTTTCTCCTGAATTGGCATAAAAATTACCACGACTTGCTTGGCCAGTAGTTGGATTAATCGCTTGAGGATCCTCCAAACCATCAGGATCCTGATAACCAGTTGGGTAATTTGAAGAACTAATAGACTCAATACCAGTAACAGTAGCCTTTATAATTTTACTCTCATCTACATCTATGTTAATAGATTCACCCGCATTTTGAGTAGCATCCACCATATAAATTACATCACCAACCTCATAACCATCTCCTTTTAAATCATCACTAGAACCAGGAGGATAAGCAACAATGTTAGTAATCGCACCACCACTAATTGTTACATTGAACGCAGCTCCATATCCTACCCCCATACTCCCATCGGAGTGTCTAACATAATCTCTATTACTATATGTGAACCATGTTCCATCATTGTAAGTGCCACTTCCACTAAAGTTTCCTATAGAAGTGACTCTACCTTTAGGTCGATAGTCATTATCATCATCATCAACACTGATTGAGTGATCAAAAAACTGATTTTGGTTTACAGGTCCTTTTTGTCCATAACCACCATCACCGCTACCTGTATAAAGAGTGTTTCCATAATTTTGTCCGTCTGATACCCAAAGAGTTGAATCGGAAGTGTAGTTACTATTAATCCATAATATATTATTAGAAATAGTTCTGGCAGGACGGTTACGCATTACTTCAACACATAACTCTTTAGCATTATTGAATACCTGTACAGATTGTCCTTCCTCACCTTGTAGATGAATAGTATCAACATAAAGTTGAGCAGCATCATAAGTTTGATCATTACCACCAAATTCAACGTTATTTGCAACCGCATTTATTAGTAATTTTGTATCACGAATACACTTATCACGATATAGACCATAAGAAAAACTATTATTTGCACCATCCAATGCCATCATAGAATATGCAGTTCTAGCAATTCTATCAACATTATTTCTGATTAATCTTGCAGCATCTGCAGTTTTACTAAGTTTGTAATTACCATACGCTACTACTGCCCTTTCAATACAATTGTTATCGGCACTAACAAATGCGTGGGCACTAGCAGAAATTGCATCAGCATCAGCTCTTACAAAACGATGTTCGTTATTACTGGCAGGGAATCCTGCATCGCCAACATACACTGTAATAGAGGTTGCAGTTCTTTTTAAGATTGGTATCCATGTGTTTACAGTTCCTTCTGGGTATAGACTTGATGCAGTATCACCATCGTTAGACCATATATCTTCTGCATCAGGTTGACGAGGGTATGTTTTTTCAGTCTGGAAATTATCACCATTATAATCGCAAGTAAATACTAAACTATTTTGTTTAATTTTAATATGATCTCCTACTTGTAAATTGTGAGCACCAATTTCCAAATCAATATTACCCTCTTCCCAATTACCATTAGGAGGTTGGTTTGCAGTTCCAGATCCACCTGGATAATATACTGTTCCAGTTGTAGGTTGATATGTTTTGTAAATCTCGTCTGTAGCACCTACAAAAACTGAGAAAACATCATCACCTCTTTTATCAACTGTTAACCATGTATCTTCTGCAGGATCACCAACTCTAGGATATGTGTGATTTGTGGCATTATCATCTCTAATGCATGTAAATGTTAATGAATTAGTTGCAAGTTTAATTCTATCACCCTTTCTAAATGGATGACCAGCTAAGGTGAAGATTATTTGACCATTATGGGGTGTATAATGGGCATTTGTTGGTGTAAATTGATATGGTGAAAGTCCCACCCATGTATGTGCATCAGTGTTTGTGGGAGTTGTTCCATTCAACGCATTGACAGTAATAGTGTTAGTGGACACTGCCTCAACTGGCACATCTCTCTGTCTACCTCTTGTTCCAATTGGATCAGTTTCACGTGGATATGATGCAGTTCCACCACCATTGTATCCACAACTAAACTGTAATGATTCATTTGCAATTCTAACTGTAGAACGTGCAAACGAAACACTATTTGAGCCTGCTGTTACATATGTGTGAGCATCGGTATTGGTAGATGGGAAAGTATTTAAAACTTGAACTGTGAATGTATTTGTAGTACAATCAAGTGCTAATATCCATTTTCCACTAATGTAATCTGTAGAACGAGGATATGATTCATTACCGCCACCATTATATCCACAACTAAATGTAATTGCACCATCTGCAAACTTAACTTGATCTCCATTCTCAAGTCCATGGTTAGGAATTGTTACTACCATCAAACCAGTTTGAGGATCGTATGTTGCACCTGTAGGTGTATGAGTAGTAGCTGCGGTTAAACCATGACCAGAACCTATGGTCAATACCATATCACCTGTTGATGGATTATATGTTCCGTTTGTAGGGAGGAATGGTTTAACTAACTGTTCACCAATAACAGGATTAGCAATTCCTACAATGTCATCTGCTGTATATCCATTGCCAGGATTGACAAGTTTTACATTTGTGACACTTCCATCAGTGACTGTAATATTAGCAGTAGCACCAGTTCCAGATCCACGTTTATTTTTGAGTCGAACTGCATTATATACACCATCACTATATCCTCTACCAGGAACTAGTTCAGCTGGATCATCATTAGATATACCTACATTGACAGTAATTGTTGTTGCTGTTTCTGCAGTGATAGTAAGAGTTTTGTTAGATGCAGGATCTCCTATTCTTGGATATGCATGCTCAGAAGCATGATTATCTGCATCGCAAGTAAAGGTTATTCCACCATCTGCAATAGTAACCGTGTTACTAGTAGTCAAACTATGAGAACCAATCTCAATAACTAGTACACCTGTACTAGGATCATATGTAGTACCAGATGCAGCAGTGAATGATCCTGATGCTCCACCACTAGCAGTAATTGCATTTGTAACTCCACTAACAAATGTATGAACTCCCATTCCAGAATAACCTGTACCAAAGGATTTTATTTCATCTCCTATTTGATCTAATTGGAAACTAGAAGTATATGATGCACGATCATAATACATTATCAAAGCAACAGAACTTTCTTTAGGTGCATCAGAAAATGTAATTGTATCATTTGATACAATATAATTATTTGGGTTTTGGACAATTCCATTTACCATAACTAAGAATTGTTCTTTAATCGAAGTTTTTCCAATCTTAGTGGTTACAGTAACACCATCAACTCTTAGGTTGAAAGTACGTGTGCTTCCGTTAAATCCAGAACTAATATTATCAATCTTATGTGCAATACAACTTAAGATTTTTTGAACATCTAATAATTGTCTTCCAAATATTTGTACCTCTGTAGGAACTGCTGCAGAGTAATCTGGATCTCCCAATGCAAAGTTTGCAATCGTTGAAAATTTACCAGTTGATTTAGCAGAAGGTTTGGGGAAAACATATGTGGTGCCATTAAGTGTCTGTAAACTTGACTGTGGTGAACTTACCCACCATGCCCAAGGTTCATTTGAAGAATAATTTGGATTTAATGTAGATTTGGCTCTGTAAACTTTAGCACTAGATTCTAAAACAACTTGCGTACCAACTACTTTGAAACCTGCAGGATGTGCTGCAAACTTAACTGGATTTTTCCACTTACTAATATTGATGGGTGAAGAAATTTCATATGAATATTCTTGGAATCTATCACTATCATATAGTCTCTGTTCATTAACATCTAAGAAACCAGTGGTTCGTGACCAACCTTCAGCTGATGTACTAATTGGAGATACATTGAATGTAGCTTCTGCTCTATCGAATGCATGTATTTCACCAAATGCTGATGACTCTGCACCAAATACAGGTTCACCAACAACAAAGTCACCTTCTATAATTTCTACACTAAGGACACGTCCACGTCTATCCCAATTTTTTATAATACCGTATGCAGTAAAGGAAGTAGTAGATGTACCTTGATAAACTCTTTCTCCAACTAAGAAATTAGCAGCTTTCATATATGCGGTGATAGAGTCACCAAGATCTATACTAGAAAGAGTAAATGAAGTCAATCCATTCGCATCTCCTTGTGGATCGGAAGTAAAGTTGATATAAGTCTCATTAATCGCATTTGATAAAGTTGTTGCTAATCTAATTTGATTATCAGCTAATCCATTTGCAAGAGTTGCAGCAATAGCATAATATGTTGTGGTTGTTGTTAATGGATCTGGAAATACCCCTACATTCTGGTTTAAGGTAACTTTTGTACCTGTAGGTATTTTTGCATTATATGGGAAGTTTAAAGTGCTACTAGATCTTAGTGCAACCCAATTGTGAGTTACTTTGGCATTTACAGTAGGAGCTGATAAGAAACCTCGGCCAGGATTAGTAACATTAACACTTTGTATAACTTCATTCTCAATAACTGGTTCTAGAACAAAAAGTGATCCACTTCCACCAGTAAGAACAATTTCTGGTATGGCAACAAAGTTTGCACCACCGTCTGTTACATCAAGATAATCAATAACTTGAGTTCTTGTTAATTGTAAATTATAAGTTGTATTTAACTCTGGTTTTAGAGTTCTATCATGACTGTAGTTAAATGTAATATTATCTCCACCAATTTTTAAAATCTCACCCAAATTAGAAGATTTTAATAATACAGAAGCACCAGTTCCTGTTTTTTGTAAAATGTTAACAACAGGAGCATTTTGGAATAATTGACCACCACTTTCTATATTAATAGAAGATATTCCTTGATCTTTAATAGTCGCATTAAATTTAGCATTAATTCCACTACCACCACTAACAAGAACCTCTGGAGCAGACAAATAACCAGATCCACTATTAGTAATTGTTATACTATCGACTGATCCATTAAGAGAGGATAATGTTGTTGCAACATCAACGTGTGTCAGTTCTGTAACCTTCACAACAGCATTAGTAGAGGATCCACCTATCTGATTACCAGCTATGGTAATCTCAGAACCAAGTTTGTAATTACTACCGCCATTGGTAACAGTAAGTGTTTCTATGGTTCCACCAACACCAACTTTAACAGTCAACTGTATATTGATACCACCAACAGGACTTGCTGACAATTGTGTAACACCAGTATAATCACCAGGTGTTAATCCAGTGGGTTGAGTACTGCCAGGATCAAGTATTACAGTTTTTGCCAATCCAAACTCAGGAAGGTCAAGAATGATATCTGGTGCTGATCTGTAATTGGAGCCAGGACCTACTATAGTAACTTCTGATAATTTACCCACATCAGGACCTGAACTAGGAATACTACAAAGAACAACTGCTTGAGTTCCACTTACTGCACTAATACTTGCCTGAGTTTCTGAACTAAAAACTCTACCCCTATCAGCATTAGCAGATAAGGTAGTAAACATAATATAACCTTTATTTGCAGCACCATTCCTTGCATTTTGGAGAGGTTGTATTCTTAATGTTGATGTTAATGGATTCCAATTTAAAACTCTACCCCTAGCAGTTTGTGATCCTTGAACACTCTGTGATATGACAATTTCATTTACTGCAAATGAACCAGACCCAAGAACGTTTGTTAATGTTAAATCTACAAAATCAGGTAATGTAACGACACCTGTAGGTAAAGAATTTGGATCATAACCAGAACCTTTGTTAGTAACAGCAACACCAGATAATGCACCAGCTATTGTTGCCACTGCGGTAGCACCTGCACCAGATCTACTAGAACCTGTTAGTTGTGGTAAAGATTCATAATTACGTCCACTGTCTCCAATTGAGATTGTTGAGACACCTCCAGTTGGATATATTGAGTTTGTACTATATGTGACACTATTAGAAGTGTCATAACCTACCTCAGGTTCTAATGCAGTTACATATGAAGCAGTAGTATCAGTTTTTGAAAGTAGTACATTTGTACCACTCAAAGGTTCGTTCATTATAGTAAAATAACTTCCAGCTGATGCATATGTGCCAGAAAGATCAAAGTAATAAAATATGCCAGGCAAATCTAGCATTTTTACTGTAATAGAGGTTTGTTGATTAGTATTGGTGTCAATAACCTCATCAGTAATATTTTTGTAAGTAAAGATATCTGTATTTGATGGATCAAAAGAAAATGCTAATGTAGCACCATTAAGGGTTGCACTTGAGGTATCAAATTTATATGAGTGTCCATTGATAAACTGGAACTGAGGTTCCCTTACACTAGTAACTGCACTTGTGATAATAGGATTAGGTGTAGATGCATTATAGTTATTGACAAGAATAGTAAATCTTCTAGCAGTCTCACTTCTCACTACTGTAGAATCGCCAAGGTAAGCTGAATCGTTCATACCTGAGAACCAAACAATATCATTAGACTTAACTTGATGTGCAACATCAGTGCGACATACAGCTTCTAATGAAATTTCTGATACAGTAAGTTGGAAACCAGATCCAGATCCACCAACGTTAACATTCTCAACCGTAATAGTATCGCCAATCTTAAATGCAGTACCTCTAGTTTTAACAGCAGTAACTGTTACACCACCACCTTGAACACTAACAGTCAGATCTAATACAAGATCTTTTCCAGAATTATTAGTTTTCATTGGAACATCAGTGTATATGCCTTGGTTGTAACCAGTTCCTAAAGAATTTGTAGTAGTAGCAATAACTGCACCATCTGTACGTCTACGTATGTACGTCCATGTCATTGAACCGTCAGTGACTGTTCCAGTTAGGTGGGATGGGGCGTTATTAGCATCAGAGTCTGATGTTCCAGTTATAGCCGCTTGATAAACTCTATCTGCAACAAAAACCAAATCATATTTGTTATATGCAGTGCTAGTTGACCAAGCAGTAAGTAAATCCATACTCACTAAGTTAAAATACTTGAAGTAGAACTTATTATAATATTGTAAAACTGAAATTTCTCTTTCGTAACTATTATCACCTATGGATACAGTAATTGCATCACCACCGACCAAATAATGCTTATCTGCGGTAGTTAATGTAGCAATTGTTACATCATCGTCCCCAACAACGTAATTTAATGAATTTACAATCTCACCTGTAACAGTTGAGACTGTTCCACTTACTCCATCTCCACCAGTATCATTATTATCAAATATTAGTCGATCATTTACTTTATATCCACTACCACCACCTTCAACAAGATAATCATTAATATTGTTTGATGAATATCTGTTAGTAGCAGCAACTGATAACGATTCTGCTACACCTCCACGAATTGTTGGGTAGTAACTGTAATAACCAATACCATCCTCAATGTATTGTAAAACTTCTCCAGTTTCTAGTGTTATTAGAGTTGTACTATCTTCCATAGCTAACACAAAGTCAATTCTGGCATCTAAGGTTTTTCTCTTAGCAGTGACATTATCAGTTCCGATATATGGTGCTCTAAAACGAATAGCATCTTCTGTAAAATTTTTCTGTAGACCATTTCCGTCCCAGTTAACTTCATTTGCTTCTGAGTAGAAATTAGGTCCTACAAAGTATGGAAATTTAGGTTTTCCACTAACACCATCAATTGTGCAGAAGTAAGCATATACACCATTAGGATACTCAGGAGTTACGCAATATCTACCGTTATATCTGTCTAAATTTCCTAAACCCTCTACATATTCATAATCTTCAATAAACGTTCCCATAGGGTCTGTTAGACCGCTTAGAACGGACGCTCTGGATGCCTTTATCCTATAACTTGTTGCTGGTTGAACATAAGAGTTATATGGGTTTTGATTTTGTGGATCTTCAAATCCATAAGGTCCGTATATGGGATGTCCATCATACGCCCAACCGATAATTGGTGAATGTGCTGTTGGTGTTTGTTCTATCCACGGAGAAGGATCTGCAATTGTTGGAATTCTAGTTACAACACTATCTCCTAAGTAATATCTAAGATTATTTGGATTGTAGAAATATCCATACTCTCCATCATATATTCCAATGTTTTCACCTGTTACTACTGTACCACTTGCATCATCTACAGTTTTTCTATCTGTAAAAGTAGCAGTAGGATCATTGCTCTTAATTTCTCCCTCAGTAGCTGCTTCGTTATAAGTTAGAGTTGTTAAGTTAGTTGTAAAGTTAGCACCTGTGCCAGGATACACAATATCAATTTGAGTATTACCTGTGCTATATCCAATTCCTTTATTGGTAACAGTAACAGCAGTAACTTGATTATTGGTTACAACAGCGAATGCGGTAGCACCAACTCCATCTCCAGTAATAACAACGTCAGGAGCACCAAAATAATCAGCACCACCAAATGTAATAATAATACTTTCTATTTTACCATTCAATATAGATGCATAACCCACAGCACCACTACCAGATTTTAAAGTAATAGATGGTTCGTAAGTATACTGAGTTCCTGCGTCTGTGATGTTTATTGCATCAATAGGTCCTCTAACCACCGCTGTAGCAGATGCACCTGCACCTCCCCCACCAGTAATTGTAATAGTAGGCAATCCTGCAGCAAGGGTATACCCACTACCGCTAGATGTTACAGTAATTCCAGTTACTCTACCATCGGTAATTTGTGCAACTCCAGTTGCTTGTGTACTGTTTGAAGCACCACCACCAGTAATCGAAACGATAGGTTGAGTAGTATATCCACTACCGCCATTGGTTACGTTGATTGCAATAACTCTACCATCAATAACGGCTGTTGCTGCAGCTGATAAACCCAAAAACTCAAAAATAACAGTTCCAACTTGAAAAGTTCCAGTTGTATGAGTTGGATACGCAGTTTTACTACTTACGCCAGGTGTCACTGCCCTATATCTTCTTACAACACCATTATCATTGTGTTTTACAATAATTCCACTAGGATAGTTTGTATCTAGCTTATAATTGGGTTCAAACTCTACTGTAGGTGGATTTAAGATATCATATCCATCTCCACCACTAACTTTAGTGATAGAAGTGATTCCACCGTATTTTTTAGTTTGATTTCCCTTATATGAGAAAAATGGAACTCCATTTACGCCAATTCCAATTTGTCCAATTGGAGTAGGTGTTTTTGTACTCTTTGTAGAAGGAACTAGTGGTATTCTCTTTAAATATCTTTGATTTCCTACATCTGGTGCATCAGAAGCAAAAGGACCTATTGGATGCGATGGTATACCTGTACTAGCAACAATTGCATCAGTTGATGACCTATAAACGTTTTGGACATCAGATGTAAACTTAGAAATTGCATTATTGATGGATGTATACACACTTGTACCAAATGCAAACTCTCTAGAGATGAAAAACTCAGGATCAGTTTCTAATATTGATGCTGAGGGTGCAGATGAAAGAATAAACTCAAATTTAAACTCATTAATGATACCAATGACATCATGTTCATTATTATAGATGTCTTCGGCAGCATTTAGAATTCTAACCTTGTCATCTCTTCTCAAACGATGTTTTTCTCTAGTGGTAACTGTAACACGAACAGAACCATCCGCAGCAGGTGATGATAACTCTGCTGTAACACCTCTAAGTGCCTTTCTAACGTTATATTGGAAAGAACTCCATATTGGATCAAGACTATCGAAACCAGGTGCTCTAGGGGTTGTAACCTTACTTTGAGGAAGGTAATATTTACCACCGTCAGTTAAATTAACACCTCGTGTTCCACCAAACACTTTTATTTGGATTTCAGACCCATCTACGTTACTTTGACCGTAAATTTTAAATGCTGCGAACGCTTCTTGACCTGCAATGTGCTCATCAGCAATAGTTCCTTCTCTAGCACGAGTACATCCAAGAAATTGGTTAACAGTTTTGCTTGCGTAACTTATTATCTCATTTTGAATTCTAAATTTACCATTTTGCTCTGGCCAACCTAAAGTAGAGTCAACTGTAATCGTTGTAAAGTCTAGAGAGTTACTTACATCAGATGCAACTGTTGTTTTGTAAGGTGTTACAAAGGTTCCTGTGGAATTATTAGTATCTACGTCAATTTCAAAAATTTCTCCACTAGATGTAAAGACTTTTTGTACACCTTTAACATAAATGCGTGCTTCATTAACATATGGATCACTTGGATCGTTTTCTTGATATAAAATCTCTCCAACTAACGCTGTGGGGTCTCCACTGACTGCTGTAGCACGAATTACTTCTCTAGAAGTGTAAAATGCGTCACTAGGTTTGAATATTCTATCTCTTGGGTATGAAATTACTGATTCTACGCCAAAAAGTGTCCTCAAAACAAACTGGAAAGACCTAGTTGTACCTTTTGACGCATAAAAGTCCTTAATTCTCTTAATTACAGTAGATTCAGTAATTCCGTCTGCAAAATTCTTTGGATAAGTGGACAAATACTGATCTTTGAACTGCCCCAACATAAAAAGTGGGAAAATATTGTTCAGATTGATAACTTTTGCCCCTACATCATGTGTAGATGCGGTTGTTTCGGCAAAAACGTACTGACTTGCATCTCCAACTGCTTTTATAGCGTCAATACCTCTTGCACAGTCGTTAAAAATGGTTTGTCCCTTGTTTTTATAATAAATGATCTCATCATCTATCATCAAAAGACCTTCATTTGGAAAATCACGAGTTGTAGTAACGTCAACCGTTGTAGAAGTAGCTGACATTGAAGAAATTAGGTCAGTTTCAACAACTAAATCTCCATAATTATCAATATTGTAATAATCACCCCAATTATTGATTATATCAAAACAATATCCTCTTAATTCTTGTGATTTATAATATGCTTTAACAAATTCTATAAAAGTGGGGTATTCATCCTGAATAAATGAAGCAAACTGGCCAGGAATATTATGAGATATTTGTGATTTTGATTCAGCAGTAACCTCGGACGGTACAGGTTGAGTTGTAACCGTTGTGGTTGGCGTAGTCCACTGCCCTACCTTCCAAGATGATTGATTAGTTGCCATTCTTTGTTAACTATAGCTGGACTCTGGTACAACCCCAGTACCAGAAAGATTTGAACCACTACTGATAGTGTCTTCTACAACATTAACAGTTGTATTATCTATACCTATTGTCAAATAGGTTTCTCGTAAAGATATAAGATCATTTGATTCTGGAACTGCACTAATTTGTAGAGTATTTCCAGATGCAATCGTAGATGTAATAACAAGATCGTTAATTACAATTTCTCCCATGTTATAATCAACATTTCCCCAAGAACCACCGATATATTCTTTTTCACCAGTTCCTTTAATGTAGAAAAGTCTCAGTAGACCTGCACCGTCATCATTGAGGAAGTAAGTATTAATTGTATCACCAGAAATAGCAAATCCTGAAGAAGTTATGGTTGGTTGTGTGGACGTTCCAATGTTAATGCGGTTACCATAACATATTTTATAGTTCACACGTGCGTTCAGAGTCACTATGACGTTCTTTCTCATCTTGAGACGAGTGATATTTGAAGTAATTGAGAGGTCTGAGCTATCAATTATACTCTGAAGCTTAGAATATTTGAACTTTCCACCAAATTTATTAAATTCAGATCCAGAATTAAGTGCAGTTAGAGTAGAAATAATCGCATTTTTAATTTGATCAGAAGTTTTGCGTGTAATATTAGGATTAAAATACGCAAAAGTATCAATATCAATGAATAATATGGATGGATCAATAATTTCTGGTTGAATTGCTGCTACAGAATACTCTCTGAGTTTCTTTAATACAACATTTTTCTCCGATAAAGATAATTTATCTGCATTTTTTGGTTTTATTGCCAAAAATACTTTACCAAATTGAGGAGGATCCGCTTCTTCTCCACCATAACAAGCAATTGACGCTACGTTAGGGTAAATATTTGGAATAATTGCTTCATAATCTTGCGTAGAAACTGCTCTACCGAATGCTGAATAAAATTTTGGTGCGGAAAACTTAATTGCTTCCGTAGATTCTGCATCTTTACCGCCCTCTGGACGCTCAACTAGAGAAATTGTTATTCCAGAAGTCACAGATTGAGCTTCATCATTAATAAATGTCGCAATATTTTCAAATTGAAGCAATCCATTAGCTCCAGTACCGCTAGAAGTTGTGTAAGTAGTGCTAACTACATCTCCATTTGATAAACTTCTACCAACAATACCGTCTCCAAACATAATTTCTGGTCTTCCATACTCAGATTCTTCTAAGAAAAATACTTTTGACGTAGAATCTATCTTTGTAATATCTGTTGCTTGTAAATAACGCTCTGTGACAGTTCCAGAAGTGACCTCAACACGTAAAGTAGAGGTATCTGCGTTTTCATTTGTCAAAATAAAACGTTGCCTTTCTGCAGTATTACGCACAAATGTGTCTACAAGAAAATTTCCTTCATATAATTCAAGTCCAGTAAATGTTGCAATTCCTGTTTCGCTATTTACGCTCTGTATTACATCTTGTCCAATTGAAAAAACAAAGTTATTATTATCTAAACCTGTAAAATTAATTACCAATCCTTTCTGTAGAGTAATTCTAGCGGGATATCCTTTTGTAATTACGCCTTGTGCGTTAGTTGTAACCTGTGTTTGTACATTAATATTTACCGTACATTTACTAGAACGTGCAGAACGAGGTGTATAGCCAAGCATTCTTGCTAGCTTTACAACATTTTCACGTAAAACTGCCGTTTCAAGGAAACCTTCATTAACTGCAAGGTTAGCATTTACGCTTGTATAGTAAGTATTATATGCAAGAGTATCTAAAAGCACCGTCATTGACGATCCCTCAAAGTCATAATCGCTAAATTGTGACTGTGATTTTAAATAATCTTTAATTTGTGCCTTGATTTGGTTAAATTCTAAGGCATTGACCTGTTGAAATGACATTATTGTTTCAATGCAAGTTCTATTGAATCTACTTTAGGAGGTAATCCTAAAATTACATAACGAATTGATACATCTAAGTTGTTACGATCTTCTGTCCAATCAACTAAAGTTTCTAGATGTGCAACTCTAGGTTCATGTATGTTAATTGCATCTGCAATTCTATTCTGCAAATCAGCAGAAATACTTGGATTAGCATTTTCAAATAGCAACCCGATTACGTTGCCACCGAACATAGGATTAAATGGTTTCTCATGAAAGTTGTATAATACAATATTTTTCACGGACTCCTTAATTGCAGCCTCATTCTTCAGTGACAAAACATCATTTGTTACTGCGTTCCTTTCAAAAGTCAATGAGAAGTCACGAAATGACTTCGATTTAAGAGACATTTATATCCAAAGTTTACCTTCAGATATATTTATACTTCTTTTTTAACATTCTTTACCTTCCTATCAGATCTAGGATCAGTAATTAGATATCTACAGTACTCATTACCATGATCGTAGAAGTGATCTGACATGTCTACAGGAATATTTGCATTCCTTTTACCATCTACAATTCTATTTGCCTTGGCCACGATACCTCTTTTTTGCTTTGTTACGAGAGGTAGCACCATACTTAGTATGTTGTCCTCTACCTTGTCTTGTTTTCTTTGGGGTTGCTTCAATTGTTGGAAGACCCATTGCATATCTAGTTGCCATAATTTAACCTGCGAATACGTTTGGTGAACCTGCTGCAACACTTGTACATGTTGCATCTCCTACTCTACCACATCCTTTGCCATTTACAAAGACTGTGCTACTACCACTTGATATGGCTGCACTGTGAGGAGGACACGGTGAGCCTGGTAATAAGTGTACAGTATTACTATCTCCTTGTCTAGAGATGGGAATACCATTACAGAAGACGTTACCGCTACCCTGTGCTCTGGACATTCCAGTACAATGGGTTACATCTGCGTCTCCTACTCGTGTTACTGCTGGCATATTAATAATAGTTTGAAATAAAGGAACGTATACCTTCCCACTCATTATATATCTTCAATTCAAGTGTAAAGGTTGCGGGTGTCTGGGCAGTCAAATTACCTGCAAGACCTGCTTCCCATTGTACAGTTACGGTAAAAGTTTCAGTTACGTACGACGTACCATCCTGTTGGAGGTCAAACATTACCTTATCTGGGGGCATGTTAACCAGTCGCTCAACTGTCACAGGGGTAGATGTCTTATCTGATTGTCCTTGTTCTACGTACTTGAATACGTCTAAGAAAGGATCCTCTATAGATCCAGTGATTGATACAGATGTACTACCAGGTGTAATTACTAGGTCAGGTTGTGTTCCAGCTACAGTCGCTGTAACATTAGTTACATTTGCTACTTGACCAGCTGGTGCTGTAGCAGATGCACTCACTGTCTGGTTCATTGCAAAGTTGGGTCTGGTTATATCCGTAAGGAACGTTGCTGTTCCGTCAGGAGTTATGGTGACTGCCATATGCTTCTGTTAATAATCCGTTTTTTACTGCTATCTCGTACATTATACTATGTAAGGTCATATCGTATGCATTCGTCCATGGTTGCGTCTTCTCATTCTCTATCCAACACTGAAGACTTCCATATTGTGCCTTTGGTATATCGTCTCTAAACCATGAATCGTACTCGAATTCGTATTTGCTCATTTGCGTTCTCTTTTCATTAACTCCTGCAAGTACTCGCTATATCTACTCATCTCCACATGATCGTTTACGGTATGAGGTGGTTCTGGAGGAGTAGGAGCAAACTTAATAAGATGGTCGAAAGAGGGAGGTATATCCCTTACTCTCGATAGTCTTATGATTTCATCGTTATCTCTGATAACGAATTCTCCTTCTAGTGCTTCCAGTCCTAACATGACTTGTACTTCCTATGAAATTTATTTAGAGACCAACGACGCGATTTTTGCCCTTTTGTTAGGACTCGCGATTTTTTACCAGTTACAATCCTCGTACTCAGACAACTCAGAAACAGTCTCTGTGCACTTCTGAAGTTCCTCTTCCTCTCTGAGCAACCGTGTCTCATGGTCGCATACAACATCGACAAGCTTCTCATATTCCTCATGACCAGGTCGTCTCATCAAAAGATTAGCTACAGAACTTTCAAGCTTAGTGAGTCTAGCGAGAAGTTCTTCGTTTGATAAATGAGAGTTCATAGTTCGTAAAGATCGTATGATGAGTTTTAACTTTGCTTTCGAGGTAATCGACAATACCTTTTAATCTTTCTACTTCTTCGTTGAGTGCTTCTATCTTATTGACGTAATACTCTTCGAGTGTTTTTCTACCGTATTCAGTATAGTAGACATGCGGTTGTTGTTTGCAATCGCCTGACATAAATCCTCCTAGTTTTGCTTGATATCAAAATGCCATTTGATATGTTTGATGTAGTCAAACGTATCTCCTATATCCTTATCGCAATCCATTTCATACTTACGATCACAAAGAAATCTACGAAGTTCGTAGATACTTTCATACGTTCCTACTTGGTCAAAGTGTTCGTTGTATAAGACGTATTGCATTATTGGAAGTGGGTGGTATATATTATATATTATATCAGAGTATCAACACATTGTCAATAACATAGATATCCTCTAATGTTGTAAGGTAACCCATCTAGTTCTGTCAGCTGATACCTCGACTGTGGAATTAGTTGAGTCATATCCTTGTCTATCTTCTGAGACATGTGCTTTGCTATCTTTCCCTTCTTCCACTTAGTGTATGCTTCTTTCTTACACCATAACTCATAGAAGGTATGCATGTTATCAGTAATCTCATCCTTATGGAAGTAACGTCTTGAAATATCTTCAAACCTTCTATATCTCATGTACTCTATATCCACTCCGAGTTCTTTGAAACCCACTGCAACTACTGTGCAATGATTAGTGTCTGATTTATTCCAATACATTTTCACAGGTTCTTTGCAGTTCAGAGGAACTCTGCAAAGAAACATTCTTAGGGCGAGTTTTACATCTGAGGTCAAATAAACGCTCGCTACTTCATCGGAGTATATGGGTTTCACTCTGGGCAGTCTCTTACCGTTCCTGTTGCTTCTGCTTTCTCCATCCTCTGATATTGTATAGCAGTAATGTCCCATGCCATGTCGTTAACACGTTTCTGGGCAGCATACTCATCTTCAGCTGATACTCTGATCCACTGCTTATATGTTACAGTGGTTTCTACGTCGAATGTTTTCATAGGGAAAAATTTTTCAAAAAATTATATTTTTTATATCACGCTCGCTCATGCAAGACTTTATAGCTTAGAAAGCGTATGGATGTTAAGCTTAGCAGGCGGATATAAAAAACCCCCCGTAGGGGGGCAAGTGCCTTAACCGATTGGGCAATCTTTAGGGAATAGTCTCCCATCGTCCTCGTCTTCATCCTCTAGTGTGACTATGACGAAGTGCTCACGTATGAACTTGTCATTGAGTAGAAGGTCGTATGTGGTGTTGTCCATTACTTATAACCTCCATCCACTTGAATTCTGAGATGCTACCGACTTTCCAAATTGTGATTGGTTCGCCTAGCAATTCTGCCTGTCTCTCTGCGTGACGCTTTGCGTCTGCGAAGTGGTCATTGTGGAATACGTCTGCCCATATCTTGACTTCGTTTCCATAGTGTGTTGGTTGAATTGCCCAAGTAGTCATGTGTGCTCCTTTGTGGTATGTACTCATTATAGCAGGTATGAGAAGGGCATCAATGGTATTTATGCCCCTCTGTAACAATTGTTTATAATTCATTTATGCACTCTGTCATCTCATCATAGTCTGCTTCAGTCCACTTTGCCCCATCTGGAGTCTTATCCATGCCGAACTCTTGCATCTCTAGGATAAAGTCGAACCAGTCCTCACAACCCCTTGCTATGTTGTATAGTCCCTCATCGCCCCCTATCCATAGAGCACAGTTCCAAGTAGTCCAGTCAGACCACCCGTTGTACTCAGTACGGGGGGTGTCTGTGAGGTTGATTGATTGCTGAAAAGTCATAAATGCTTTAATCTGATTTGATTCTATTATAAAAGAAAAACTGCCCCCTAACACTACAAAGGGGACAGTTTGTGAAGTGGTCGAGTCGGAGGTTCGATTTAAAAAGCATTTTCCTC
>VTLG01009338.1_pt1 | contig 40986 bp, 59 predicted proteins | sample 4694571 | NCBI WGS metagenome assembly VTLG01 (sample SAMN12604809, study PRJNA352737) | marine metagenome | biome: ENVO:00000447; feature: ENVO:00000209|ENVO:00000569|ENVO:01000036; material: ENVO:00002151; isolation source: viral sequences binned using virsorter ...
CCAGACCATTGCAGCTATAAAACCTACAGCTTGAATAAGCATGGGTAAGCTTATATTCAAACTTGAGCTTTCACCTATTGGCTTATCCATTATCTTTACACATACAATATATACCAACTGCTAATACCGCAACTGCTATTATTCCTAAAATTATTTCACTCATCTTCTGTTTTTACTCTTGGCTTTGGCTTTTTATTAATAACAATACTTTTAGTATAAACAGGTTTTATATGCGGTCTTGTTTCCCAGTATCTATAATCATCGGTATTCCAACCAATCGCTAGTGCATTTGGATAATACCTATGTGCAAAAGCATCCGACCTATATACCTTAACTACCCTGCCACTATCAGAATAAGTTATAACCTCAGACGGTACAGGTTCGCCCATATCGCCACTAAGAGCATAACCCAAAATCAATCCTAGCATAAACTGTATCATCAATTACTACCGTTGTTTATGCGTTGTGCATCTATATAGAGTTTATTAAAATCCATCGCAGTAGAATCAATTTGTAGCTGAATTAGCTTAAATAAGCTATCTATTTCAAATGCGTTTTGCGTTACCTCTGCATTTAATTCATCTCTGGTTTTCCCAAAGTAAAATTCATCTGCACAGCTAATAGCTGTAAAGACAAAGGCAAGCGTAAGTGCAACAATCCATAGCACATTGACCGCTTTATCAAAGTTTGCCCATTGTTTTAGTTTTTTACGCATTTTCTAACGCTTCAACTTTTGCTGATAGTTCTTGTACTGCTTTTACAAGTAAAGGTACAAGTTTTGATTGGTCAAGCTGTTGTGGGTCTATTCCTTTATTTTCATCAACAGCATCTTTTTCCCCACTTACAGCAGTTGGCACAACTTCTGCTACTTCATGAGCAAAAAATCCATCTTGCTTTATATCTGGATGTGCTATAAAATTAAAATTATAAGGTTTTAATTTATTTAATCTATCTAAACCGTTAGAAAGTGTAACTTGATTTTCTTTTAATCTATAATCAGAAGATGTATTATAAGCTGTCGCACCGCTTACTATTGTTATACTACCAATACCGCTTCCATTATCTTGAAATAAACATAAAGCATTATTGCCAAAAGTATCATCTACCATTAAACCATATCTACCATCAGCAGTATTTATATTCAACATTGAAGTTTCACTTGATGTTCTATTTACCATCAATTCGCCACCTTTTTTTAGCCTCATCCACTCTGTATAAGCACTTCCATTAAATCCTTGCCATACAAAATCTCCTTGACTGCTAGAACCTACTTGAACTACACCAAAAAAGTGTTCCATATTACCATGAGAACGCCATCTAAGACATCCAAAAGATTGGTCAGCATTTGGAAAGTCAATAGTAATAGCAGAATTTTGATGATGACCTTGCGTTGCACCATAACTATTAGTCCCACCTGTATGTATTCCTAAAGAGCTATAGGTACTTTGACCACCCGCTATTGAAACGCTACCACCTGTTAAATCGTGCTGTGCTCCGTGAACTGACATTACTGTAGTTAAAGATTCAGAAGTAGAGCCTGCATCTCCTGAGTTTACTATGCCAAACTCAAGCTTAGGTATAACACCTCCACCTGTATGAGCCCCTGCACTTGTTCCTCCATAGCTTCCTGCAAAGGTAATTCTACCCTCTATTGGGTCAGAGCCACTATCAGAATCCCACCCAAAACCTTGAAACGATAAATAACCAGGTAATGATTGACCATTTGATGAAGCTGCTGTTGGAGTTTTTATTACTAAATTACCTGCTCCTGTAAGTTCCATTCTCTCAACACCATTAGTGTCAAATCTAAACGGCCCGTTTGATTGATTGTGCATATAAACTGTTTTAGCACTTTGCTCATAAGCTAAAGTAAAATATCTGCCTGTATTATCTGTATCTACAAGTTGTATCGCAGGTTGCTGTGTTTCTATAACTAAACCTTTATTTGCAGAAAATCCTCTTACAATTCTTGAGTTTGTATTACTGCCTGAACCTATTCCGACATTACCTTCTGTATCCACACGAAGTCTTTCTGTCAAGGTAGCTGTGCCTGTTCCTGAAGGAGCATTAAAAAATATCATATTACCATCAGAAAGCATCATTGTACTTGCTTCGTTTTCGTGAATATAAGTTACATTTGCACTACCTGATGATTCGTAATAAAGATTATTTGTTAAATATGTTGTATTGTTATTTTGTCTAACTGCTAATGCACCATATCCTAGTTGAATAGCACTATGTAATGAGTTCCAAGTATTTAAAGTATTTCCACCAACTGAAATATCACCTGCAAAAGTAGAGTTACCTGAGCTATCTATTGAAAATCTTGTTGCACTTGCTCCAAAATCATAGAAGAATAAACTATCATTTGATTGGTCATTACCTATAGTCCATTTATTAGAACCATTTTCTTGAAATCTAATACCTGCGTTATTTCCACTAGCTGCATTAACAAGTAACTGTGTTTCACCTGTACCTTGTAAAGTTATATTATTATGACCTACCGTTAACCCAGTAAGAGTACCTACTGAAGTAATATTAGTTTGTGCTGCTGTTTGTAAAGTACCTGTTAAGTTTCCGCTGAATCCAGTTGACGTCAGAAGACCACTCGAAGGATTGTAAGTAAGACCAGTGTCTGTTTCAGCCCCTTGAGTTCCAGTAGCTCCATCTACAAATATTGGGTAAACTGTTTCATCGGTAGAATTATTAGCAGTAACTGTAAAATTAGTTGATAGAGTAGTTGCGTCTATAGTAATGTCATCAGGTATATTTGCATCAGGCAAAGTACCTGTAACCATTGTGTTTAGTTTAATTTTTGTTAATGCCATTATAGTTGCATCCCCATTACTATAAATTTACTTCCTGTTGCAAAATTACCTGTGCTAGTAGAAAACCTAATTCCTTTCCAATAAGATGCGTGTCTATCATCATTTTGTCTAAAACTACCATGTTGAGCACCATAACCATTAGTAGTGTCATACCCTATAATATTAAAAGTAGCAAATGGTCTAAAATTAGAACCTCTATCTCCATCTCCTGTATGGTCATGAGCTGTATATGTAGTACCGCTAAAATTTCTCATATCTGCAGTAGTTACATTATAAACTAATACTTCTCCATTAATACCACCTGAATCATCATTCCAAGTATTATTAAATATTGTCATTCTAGTTGCATTTGAATAAGCTCCACCCTGATAACTACTAGAACCATGAGCCGCTGTTTGTTTGTGTCCATAATATTGACTTGTTGCTTCAGTTAAACCACTCCCTGTATCGTACAAAAATGAACACAATATATCAGCTCCATCAGTTTCAACGCCTATCCATGGAATTACAATTTTAAAATGTGAATATGTTTGGTCATTAAAAGGATTATTAGATGACATAGTAGAAACATCGTTACTATCTTCACTAACTACATCTAACACTTTCCAGTTACCTGTTAATCTGTGCGAAGCACCATAAACTCCTTGTATTTCACCATTACTTCTAACAGCAAATCTGTCGTTACCATTATGGTCGTGTCCTCTAATTAAATAATCAGCACTACTTGCTCCACCATAAACTCTTAATCCATGTCCACCACTACTTGTATTTTCAAAAGTTGCACAATACGCACTAGCCTCACTAATATTTTGTGCTATCCTACCTGAATTGGTCATAATAAATACATCACTAGTACTTTTTTGAATTTTCATTAACTGACCATCACCATCTTGTCTATAACCAAAAGCTACATTTGAACTATTAGTTCTACCAAATGTCTCCCCTTCTATATCAAGAGCTTGTCCATTAGTAAATCCTCTTTTAGCTTGTAATAAACCATCAAAATGAGAAGTACCTGTGCCATTAACAGATAGAGCACCTCCAATAGTAACATTACCTGCGGGTTGTAAAGCACCAGCAATCACTACAGTTCCATCTGATTCAATTTGCATTCTTTGAGTTCCGTCAGTTGCAAATCTTAAATCATTAGCACCACCTCTATACATTCCTGTATCTGTATCTGAGTTAAACGCATAAGTTGGTGTACTTGCCGAACCCGCTGAATCGTTAATTGCAAATTTTCCTTCTCCATAATGGTATAAACTTGCTGTATTATTTGAATCACCAAATTGAATTTCTCCATTAGCTTTCATAGTCATAACAACAGCAGAACTATTAGATGCAGATGGAATGAAATTAATTATACCTGATGAAGAACCTGCACCACTTAAAGTTATTGTATTGCCAGTGCTAGAATAAAGAGAACCAGTCAATGCACCATCAGATTCTCTTGGTATATAATATTTTTTACCTGCTGTAGATAAAGATACATCACCTACAAAAGTAGCATTCTGTGAGCTATCAATTGAAAGAGCTAAAGTTGACGATGCTCCATCTACTGCGCCTGTATAAAACTCCATAGTCCCACTACTACCACGAACTTCTAAATCATTTCCTGCAAGACTTATATTTGCTTTATAATCAGTACCATTTGAGTGGTCATAAAACCATTCAAGTTTTGGCGTAGAGTTTTGTCCTCCTACTTGAAGAGTTGTAAGAGTTCCTACTGATGTAATATTAGATTGAGCTGCTGTAGCTAGAGTTCCTGTAATGTTTCCACTAAATGAAGCAGTACCTCCAACAGTTAGCTTTTCTGAGCCTGATACGGCAGTACCAAGCCCAAGACTTCCCATTTGGAATCCTGTGCCATCATCATCTACTTTAATTGGAGTAACAGAATCGTTACCTAAGTCAGCAGTCGTAATACTAGCATCTTGTATATGCGTAGCATCAATAACTCCTTGACCTACAGTTACTGCTACTTTTGAGGGTTCATAACCTAAATAGGGCATTAAACATCCATTTCCATAAGTGATACTATGATGTCTACAGCGCTACCTGTACTTGCTTTAGCTTTTAAGACATCGGTTGTTTGCAATACTAATTTATTTCCTTGCATAACTTCAAGTGTACCACCACTCGGAACTGGAGCAGTGCTTAGTAAGTATGCATCTGCGTTTGTTTCTGTGTCGCTTGTATCAGAAGATACTTGAACACTAGCTGTTACTGAATTTCCTGTCTTGTTGGCTAAAGATATAGACAAGATAATTGCAGTTTTACTAGAAGGAACCGTGTATACTGCGGCTAAACTCGTAGTTAAACTAGCTTTGGTTTTTAATTTGAATACATTTGCCATAGTATTAACCTAACGCAATCGCTAAAGCAGTTGCTTCTGCTATCGCATTTGTTTCAGCGGTACTTGCTTTTGAATCTACTTGAACTGAATCAATAAATTCTCTAACATTATCACCACTATCTTTGAAATACATTTTCTTAGAAGATGTATTGTAATTTAATACTACTTCTCCATATTCTAAATCACCTGCGCTAGGTGCACCTGCTGCATTCCCTTTTCTCCTAAGAAGAATTTTATTATTTCTAGCCATATATTATTCTCCTTACTAGTATGAGCCACCATCAACAGTCGCTTCGTGAATTGCACCTAATCTTAGGTCAGACAATGTAAAACCAGTTCCTGATTTATTAACTGTAGTAGTTGGGACTGCTTGAAGTTGTTCATATAGAATAAATTCAGTTTGGTCAGCATCCCAAGATAATCCACAATAAAGGTCAGTAGAAGAAGGTCTGTATTTACCATAAAAACCTATATCTACTGCATTCCCAGCGTTAGCAGAAGCATAAAACGCTAAAGGGTCTTCAATCGTAATATTATCAGTATTAACGGTTGTAGTTGTCCCTGAAACAGTTAAATTTCCTGCAATTGTGACATTATCTGGCAAACCAATAGTTATAGTTCCACTTGATTCAGCTACAGTTACTTCATTAGAAGTTCCTGCGAATGTTATTGTACCACCTAAAGCAGTTGCAGTTGTATTAGAACCATCACTAACAGTTATTGAGGAATTGGCAAGTTTACTATTAGCAATACTTCCTGCTAACATAGCATTAGTAATACCACTAGCTTTTACTCTCATAGTATCACTATTTGTTTCAATAGAGCTATCATCAACTTTAACTGCTAAAGCATCTGATGTTATTTGGAGTCCATCTCCTGCGACATCATCGTTAATCATAGTTCCATGAATTGCGTCAGTTGCTATTGTAAGAACACCACTACTATTTAAAGTAGCGTCTCCACTCATAGATTTATTATCCCATGAATTAGAACCATCCCACAATATCATTTGTCCTGATTGCTCAGAAGATATTGTAGTATCAGCTAATTCGGATAAAGCATCTTTAGCAGCTACAGAAGCGTCAACATAAGCTTTAATACTTTGTTGAGTTGCTAATGAAGTAGCACTATCACTACTCATATTATCTTGGTCAAGAATAGGAGAACCTATCCAAGACTTAGTAGTAGCAGCTGTTGCTATGTAGAACTTACCATTGTCTGTACTAAATAGGGGTTCACCAGCTAACATACTAGAAGAAGGGGCAGAACCATCTGAACCTCTTCTTATTTGTATTGCATTATTACGAGCCATAGTTACTTCCTTATTTGGTTATTAATAAGAACCGCCATCGACAGTTCCTGATATATTAGTTATGACCTCATTCCAAGAGTCTTCATCCCTAACATAAAATTTATCATCATCAGTATCGTACCATAATTCTCCTTCAAGTGGAGAAGATGGAGCACTAGTTGATTTAGCTATTTGTCCCGCTACTTCATCTAATGCGTCTTTTAAATTTGTTGCAGTAATATTTGGAGAATCGTGTTGTATCTTACCTGTCGTTAAAGTAAAAGATTCAGAAGATTTAGATGTAGTTTGTGTACCAACGCTTTTTGTTGTAGCTGATGTATTAGTTGCACTATTTAATGCTGAACCAGTTTCCCCTACTTTTGCTACTACACCCATTAATCTGACCTTGCTGATATACTTGCAAATTTAGAAGAAGATTCATTAACATAAAACTCTCCTTGAGCTATCCTTGAATATGAAGTTCCATTTTTTTCAACAATATCCCAATATCCATCAAAATCATCGTCTAAACCTTTAGTCCAAGTAGCATATAAATCTATAACAAGCGTATAATCAGTTCCAGAGTCACTTGTAGTTAATTTCCCATAATCAGTATCATCTGTTTCGTATATTTCAGTTCTATATGGAGATGTAGCATTTCTACCTCCAAAATCAGTAGAACCTGTATAATCTTTAACTATTGTCATTAAATACGATTTACTAGTAGTAGGATTATCAAGAGTTAATGTCATCTTATAATCTACTCCTTGCAAAACTTCTATATTTGCATAGGTTTTTGTTGTTGTAGGCATCTATTACCTTAGTATAATAAGATTACGTCTGTTGAACTAGACTTTGTGCAACTAATTGGATATGTATGTCCTTTTAATAAATGGAATACAACATCTGAGCCTTCAACTGTTAAAGTCACATTAGCTGCGGTTCCTTTCATGTGGACTGCTCTACAAGCATCTTGTGTGCTACCAGTTGCAACTACTGCTTTTACATATGGTGCTACACTTTCTTGTGCCGAGAAATCATTTAATCCTTTTGCCATAATTATTCTCCATTATCTATTGTTATGACTTCTAAATAAGCTGGTTTAGAAGCCGTGGTATTTTCGTTAACTGCGAAATATGTACTAAAATTCTTAGCTGTATGTGGTATTGCAAATACATCATCAGCGCTTAAATCTATTATTGTCGTTGAATCATCAGTTGCGTTAGTAGTACTAATACGAACTATTGAACCTGCGGCTGACGCAGTTGTTTTAGCTGAGCTTGTATAACCTGTATGCTTTATAATTAATATCCCTCTTCTTGCAATAGCAGATATTGCCGTAGCTGCTCCTACAGCGCTACTACCACTAGGTGCTACAACTCCTGTAGCTCCAATTGTTACGTTATTATCATCATCAATAGTTGAAGTGTACGTTCCACCACCAAAATAAGCATCAGGGAAAGCACTAGCTTTTATTGACGAAGTAATAGCTGGTTGGTCATTATCTGCATCAATTGATATGTAGGGACTAACTGAAACATCTATTTTTGCTTTTACTGAAGTTGCCATATTTACCTCACTGCATAAACTGAATCGGTAAAGACCATAGAGGCTGTTCTCTTATTGCTTTCCTCATCAGCTACTTTTTTCCAAAATTCTTTTGTGTAATATTCTTTTCTTTCAATATCACCTTCACGCTCAAATTTTTTAGCCATAACATAATCTACTACAGCTAAGCAAAGAGCTTTATTTAAATTAATATAACTTTCTTCATCAGGAGATGAATCTTCCGTTAAACTAGGGTTTGACCAAGAAGTTTCACTACTATCACTAGATAAAGTACCAGGGTCAGCAGTAACAAAAGGCTTAACCATAGCAGAGTATTCTACTCTTAAACCATTCGTTATAGTTTCATCAGGATATATTAATTCATTGTCATCAGCAACAACTCTACCTTGATTGTCAGGAATAGAACTACTTGTTCTTCTGAGTCTAAGTAATCTTATAGTGTTGCCACCTAAAATTTTATAAAACCAATTTCTATTAGTATCGTAACTCATTATGGATTCGTATCCTCCGTTATCACAGGTTTACCAACCATTCTTTTAATCATTTTAAACTTATTGTCATCTTCAGTATCTAAAACACTTATATTTCTAATAGATATTAAATCAGTTGGCAAATCGTAATCCCTAGTATTTTTTGTTATCGTAAGTTTTTTTGTTCTCAAATTTAAAGGTTTGTTTTGAGCAGATTCAATAGTATGAATAGCATCTTTTATCCAAGCCACTACAAGATTAGTATCTCTTGTTCCTGCTCTTTCCATTAATTCTAAAACTTTCATTATGTTGTAGCTCCTTGCTCTTGTCTTTGAGCTTGTTGCTTTTGCATATCAGCAGCTCCAGCTCCTGTTATGGCTGCTAATTCACTTACTGCTCTTTGATAAAACAATCCACTTTTTTGCATTTCTTCATTTGCTCTTAATGAGTATTTGTCAGCTAATTGCATATTAGTACCAGCTTCTTCTAAATATGTTTTAGCTTCAGCCAACTTTGATTGAAATTCTGAAGAATTTGCGTTGACTTTAGCTGCGTATTCTTGAATGTCTGATTGATGCTTTTGTATTTTACTTTGATATTCAGAAGTTTGCTCTTGTAATTTTGATGTAAATTTACTCATTTCTGCTTGGTATCTCAACTGTTCCTTTTGTAATAATGCATTAAACTTAGCTGTGTCTGCACTTGATTTAGATGTAGACTTTTGAACATCTGCTTGAAATTTAGCAATTTTATCTTCAAACACTTTTGCTTTCTCAGATACTTGAGATTGCAAGGCTTTTACTTGAGCTTCTATTTTTGCAGATTGCCTATTTACTTCTTGTTGAAAATTATTTATAGAAGCATTAAATCTTTCTTTTTCTTTTGTCATCGCAGTGCCAAACTCTTCAAGTTTAAGCCTTTCTTTTCCTACTTCTGCATTTGCTCTACTTATTTCTTGTTGAGCTGATTGCAAAGTGGCTGAAGACATTTCAGCATCTTCATCTGCAAGCCAATAACCAACGCTTTTAGCATTTGCATCATCACCAGTACCACTAACTTCATCAGTCGCAAAACCTGTGTCCATTGTGTTTTTAGCTTTTGTTAAAGCATCTTCAATATTTGTCAATACACTATTTACAACAGGTGCATTAAAAGTTGGAAGAGTTTCGGTAACGCTAAATTCGTCAACTGTTTTGGTAATAGCTAAATCTTCAGCGGATGGAAGTACTGAATTAACATCAAACGAAGTAAGCTCTTCTGTAAAACTATATGTAGGTAAATCACCTAATAAATTATCCCAAGTAAGACTTAACCCAACGGGAGCAGAAGGAGGATTGTAAGAAGCTATTGTACTTCTAAAATTTGCTAAATTTCCTGTTGTTGATGTATTTACATTTGTTAAAGAAGTTAAAGCATTTCCTCTGTAAGTAGCAGATAAATATAAGCTATCTAAAGAAGCTGCGTAATAAAGAGCAACATTCTCGTATTCTGCGAGTATCCAAGTAGATGTATTTTCATCAACCACTGGAGCAACAGCGTAAATAATAACTCCTTTGTCTCCACCACTTGCCGAAACGCTTGTTGTTGAACTTGCTCCAACTTTTGTATAAGTTTGTGTATTGCTAGATGCATTATAATCAGGCATAGGTTTTATATAAATTTTTCCATCAAGTTTGTAAAACTTTGGAAACATATTTGTTGGTGCTAATAAAGATGTAGAATCATCAAATGAATGTATTTCATCATCTTGAACTTCTTTAGCTATCCTTTTCTTTTTATTCCCATTTGCATCACTTCCGTTTTCTCTATAAACTGCTAAAATTTTATCATAAGCTACACTTGAGCCTTCTGATACGCTTGTACTTGAAGCAGCTCCTGAAGCCCAACCATTTACATCAACAGATGACGATACACTCCATAGAAATTTTTCAGGTAAAGATGCTAATAAAAATCTAGAACCTGCATTTATATATTCTATAATATTTCTAGATTTACTATCATTCCCAGTAATCGTATTAACTTTTTCCCAAATTTTCATTGTCTTTCCTTACTACCGAGGGTCAGAGGAGCCATTAAAAGGAGGAAAAATCCTAGCTCCTCATCGCCTCAATAATTAACCATTTATTTCCAAATGGCGTGAGCTTCTGGCATTTGATATTCAAAGCCAGCTTCCGTAAGAATCATATCGACTCTTTTGTCAGTACCAGTGTTTTCTAGTGATTGAACACCAACATACACTGCAGTATCACGATTAATACCATTACCAACTAGAGGGCGATATTTCACATGATTTAGGTTTACACCTAAGATGCGAACATTAGAACGGTCTAAGCCAACACATCTAGCTACGTTCATGTCGCCATAAACTGTGCTAATGGTTGTCATATCTAGTCCCATTACTTTCTTACGACCTGTTACCGCAAGGTCTGCTCGAATTTGGTCATCAAGACCTAAATTCTTAGCAAAGAACCCACCGATTTTATGTAGCCAGTTGTAAACTTCAGTATCACAGAAGTAAACAGTTGCTGAGCTATTATTATATCGAGGGTCTTGATATTTTGACATATCATCTAGGAAATCATCTATAGTCTTAGAAGTAGACCATGAGAAGATGTTACCATAGTTAAGGACATAGTCAACAGCACCTTGAGTATGAGGTACGCTACTTTGAGTAACTTGGGTTGAGAATAATCCAGCATTTTCGATTTCCCACTTATGCTCAATTAACTTGTCTCTCCAAACACGAGCAAATTCATTTGGTTCGTATTTAAGAGCAGTTGCTCTCGCAGTATTGGTCATACCGAACTCGCTACGGAAAATCTGAGTTTGTCCATAACCAGTTGAGTAAGGATTATCTTTCCAAGACTTACCAACAAGAGAAGAACCTTCTTCAAAAGAAGTACCTACGACATAAGAACGCATAGCCTCTAATTGACTATGAATAACTTTATCATATACCTGACTTACAGGTGCGTTACTTGCAAATGAAGTAAATTCTCCACTAGCTGCTCTAACAACTGTACCTGTTACCAATTTTGCCTGCATGCTATTCTTAGTAGCTTCGGCTCCAACAGATGTAATTCTCAAGATAATATAATCTGAGATAGTTGTTCCACCACCTGCGGTAGCAGAAACATTAATCTGAAGTAATTGGTTAGGCATTAGAAACTCAGGTGCTGTACCTGATGCTCCTACTGCTATTGCACCATTGGATTGTCCTGCAACATTCTGAATATTACCTGCCGACTTATAATCAGTCGCCATATAAACTTTCAGAGTATCGCCTGCTGCTATTGTTGCATCTGCACCGTGACCAGTAACTGTTGCGTCATCAAACACATCAGTTGTACCGGTCTTAATTTGACCTACAACATAAGCATATCTTTTCATCCAAGACTGACGTTTTTCAGTAAACTTGAATGAAGGGTCGTCTGTCGGCTTTCTACCTAATTTTGATACGAGTCGGAAAAATGGGGTTTGAGAAATAGCTAGTTCGCTAAATCTTTCGCCAAAATCATACCGTCTACGTAAATCGCCTGTAGATAGTGAAGAACCTTGAGACGCTGAATAACCTTCTGTTAAACCACTACTCGTAGCTAAAGCTAGAGGGGTGTTAGAAGGATAACTAGTATCAGCCATGTTTTACACTCCTTCGTGTATTTACATTATGTTGACTGAGACTAAGGTTTATTCTTAGCTAGTCAACGAGTTCCAGTTTTCGTCTACACCGACTAGCATGTCAAAGACTTTGTCATCCACAGTTTGTTCTTCTGATTGAGAACCAGAAGTAGCCACTGAACCAGGTCTATTTTGTACATTACGCATTTGCTCTGTAACTTGTTTCCCTGCGTCTTGTGCTATCTTCTTGTCTCTATCTTGACGATTCATTAAAAAGTAAATGTCATCTAATTCTAATTTTTTGCCTTTAGCAAAATTTTGAAACTCGTTCCATTCTGTTTCATCCATATTGTGTTTCTGTTTAAAAATAGCTTCGTCATTTAATCTTTTATTTTGTTCCGTCATTTGAGCATTAGCTTGTGACAATCTTCTTTGAACTACGCCATCTATTGTTGCACTCATAACTTTTGATGATTCTGAACTAGGGTCTGAGAACGCCTCATCAGGGTCAAAGACAAAATCTTCAGAAATACCAAGTTGTTCTTTCATGTTTTTCGGTGTAGCACCACCACCCTCAAAATAGCCTCTCACATGATTGACTAAATTAGGGTCTTGTCTCATCGCATCTAAGATAGGCATATAGGGTTCAAGTTCGCCTATTCGGTTGTTAAGCCTTTTAGCTTCTCTACTAGAATCTGCATACCTTTTTGATAGATTCTCAGCTTCTTGCTGATAGTCCATCTGCTCTTCGGACTCTTGCTCTGGCGTGTTACCGCTCTCTTGAGCTGCGCTTTCATTTTGATTCGGCTGTCCCATAGCAACGCTGTTTACACTCTCATCCAATGCGGAGAAGAAAGTTTCAGAATCAGTCTTAACGACTGCATCTACAGCGTCTTCATGTTGAGATAAATCAACTTCGGGGGTATCTTTTGATACGTTGCCTTTGTTTTCTTCACTCATAATAGCTCCTTTTTCTGCTATTTAATTTAACAATGGTTTATTTATCATTCCCACTGTTTTCTTTCTTTGCTTTTTCGTAAGCATTGAAATCTTTTTTCATTATATTTCTATATAATTTTTGTTGAGCTTTTGTTTCTAATGTTTCTTTTCTAGTCTCAACAGCTTGTTCGCCAACTTTCATTTTAATACCTGCTTGCACTAATTGTCTACTTAAAGTTTCAATAGTACCTTTACTTTCTTTATTGGCGTTTTCTAATTGTTCTATTTGTGATTGTAATTCTTTATATAAAGATTTTCTTTGAAGAAGATTCTTTTTATTTCTCACGTCAGTTTCTCCTATCATCGCAATATCATCAATCAATCCAGCTTGGAACCATCTAAAGTATTCTTCTAATAATGCCCATCTATTAACTGGTAGTGTAGCACCTGCTACTAGCTTGACATCAAATTGACTAGACGCATAATCTTTCCATTTTCCAATAGCTTCACCATAGTCATTATAAATTGGAATGTTAATTTCAGACTGTTTCTCTTCATCGCCCTTTCCTGCTTCAGGTTGAACAATCCTAAATACTTTGTGGACATTGTATGTTGTTTGAGCAACTTCTTTAAACACTCTACCTAAATGCTCTAAACAAGGTTCTACAATACTACCCATCCAAGCTTTAATTCTTCTTGTTCCGTATTCATCGTTAGCCAATAAACCTCTATATGTTTCAGGTTGTGCTTGGGCAACTCCCATCATTGAAGAATGAACTCCACTAATATATTCTACGTCTGCTTTTCCCTCTTGGGTAATTGTATAAAATGCATTATTGATAGCTGCGGGTTGAACAGGAGTTGGAGCTGCGAACCCTTGCCTATATTTAAGCATAGCACCAGGAGATGAAGAATATTGTTCCCATTCATCTTCAGGTACAGAGCCTTCTTCGTAAAGCCATCTTAAATTAGACGCTAAATTTGCATTATGAATCATAATTTGATGAGCTTTGTTAATCTCTTGTTGTTTACCAATTAAAGGTAAAACTGCTGACATTGGATATGGGGTACCTGTGTAAGTATAGGGAACAGGAATAATTGGATAATGTGAATATGGTAAAATATACTCATATAAGAAAGTATCCTCGCCAACACTACAACAAACTTTAATTCTTGTTTGAAAAAACTTTATTTCGTCAATTATAGTTTCAGCAATTTCAGCGTTTTCTTTTATAACATTATATTGCTTTTGATTAACTATTTGCGTTTCTACTTTTGAATTTTCTTCTTGTGCTTTAGACATTAACATTTGTCTATAGTTAGTAATATCTTGTTGAGCTTTTTTATCAATCTTTTCAAATTCTAAAGCAGCTCTATCTTCTATAATATCGCCATTTTCTAAAGCTTGACTAATCTGAAGTTTTTGTTCTTTTACTGAAACCTCTATTTCTTGTTGAAACTCTTTCATAGAAACTTCAACAGTTTCTTTTATTTTAGCCAACTCTTGTTTAGTCGGAGGTATTCTTAATGTTAGATTGTAAAATGGAACTTTGACTTTAGAGTAAGTTTCAAAGAAAGGAAGAATATCTTCTTCGTCTCCCTCTTTGTTAATTGTGGAGGTAATATCTTCAATTCTAACTGAGTCTACATCTGAAAAATCTGCTTGGCTATGGCTAATTACATTAGAATTACCTTCAGCTTTTTTAATTTTTGCTTTATGTTCAGGGAACATAATCATCAATTGTTCTCTAGAAATATTTTTTCTAATAGAAATAAATGCAGCATCTCTATATAGAAAATCTCTACTCATAGGGTCTACATAAACATCGTAAGGCTCTATTCTTTTAAATACGACTTCACCCATCCCCCTATCGGCATCTTTGTCAACATCAATAAAAAAGTAACCAACACCTTTGGTTAAACTATCTAGAATAACTTGACTATAAACAGATTTACCATTACTTAAATTCCAACAATAATCTGCTATATCAGAATGAACTTGAGCAGTATCTGCGTCACTACCCTCTGCTCCGACAGCTTTCCATCTTGGGTTATTAGCAGTTACAAAATATCTCATAATTTCAATAACTGGTGTTATTCTATTAATAATAAAAGAAGGCATTCCAGCTTCTTCAAGTGTTCGTTTCTCTTCACTTGTCAATTGTTCATTAAGATAGAAATCATAACCTTGTTGGCTAACAGTTTGCCATTTGGTTCGTTGTAGGTTATTAGACCTATCCCACAATTTCTTATTTAAAGAAGCTTTACTTTTCTTGCTCTCTCTTGCCATTACTATCCTTTTCTTGTTCTTTCATGCCACAATCAGCACAATAAAAAATATCTTTATAAATTACACTAGCGACTTTGTCGCAATCTATACAATGTTGAGGCATTGGACTCATGATAAGTACTTCTTACAAGCCTCTACAAATTCTTCAGGGTCGCCTTTACCACCCTCTGTATTATAATATTTTTTCCAATAATCAGCTTGTCCCTCGTGAGTATTTGGCATCCTCTTAGGAACTCTCCAATACTTTAATCTTGCGTGAACAATTCCTGCCGCTATATTTTTTTCTAATATTTTTTCCCATACTTTTTCATCAAAATTTTGCCAATGCTTTATATCTACCATACTAGCTTCTGCGCATTTTTTCATTAAATCAGGACGGTGTTTAAGATAGTGAGCAAGGTTATCCACAGCGGTAGCCGCTTCTACTTGCCAAAACGACCTCGCTGGACCGTCTCCCATTTGTCTAAGATATTCATATCTTGACTCTACTATTCCAGTAGCAACAATAAGATTAACTGCATCTTTGGAAGCAAATTTTTCTCCCATGTCTGTGCAAACTTCAGTAACTAAAGATTTGATTTGAGAAAGACTAATCATTCCTTTTTTTCCTTTTATTTTTTCTGTTTCTTCGGCTAGTAAGCCTAAATAGCTTAGTAGCTCTTCTAGTAGCTTTTTTGCTTTTCCTAATAGTTCTAACTCGCCTAGCCATTTTATGCGACAAGCCAACTTTTTGCTTTTTTCTTAGGTTTATACCAATTTTTTTTCTTATCCTGCTTATAATCAGGTGGAAAAGAGTGCAAATTGGCGTAAAAAAGTGCTTCAATTGTGTCATCATGTGCCATTCTCGGCCCGAAAGTAATGATTTCGTTGTCTAAATCAAACATATTTTCTCTTAAATAGACTGTTCCCATGCTAAATCTACCACTTAAACCACTATATATTCTATTTCTTTTTTGCGTACCACCAGGTTTTTCAGGAATAACTGCTATATCAAATCTATTTAGTCTACGTCTTTCGTCATTTAATGCTTGAAAAATTGAACGATTCATAGCAACATCCTCGACAGTCGCTGATACACATTTGTATTTATTATATAAATCTATAATATAATCTACTACTCCTTTTTTCTCAATAAGTTCCCCATCATTCCCTTTTGCTCCAATCGTAGGAATAGAGCGATGTCTTTCGTATTCAAGAACATATAAATTATTATTTGTATCTATTGCGATAACCATAATAACACTAAAGTCAGAATCTTTTGTGTCTATGTCTGTAGCAGGGTCACATCCTATAAAAACATTCACAGGGATATGCTGACCATCAATAACAATTTCATTTACATTTTTTTCTTTATCGTGATTATAATAACCTTCCCAATGCTTAATATGTTGTCGTCTCCAAACAGAATCTTCTTCTGATTGAACTTCCATCATATATTCTTGATAAAATTTGGATGGCGTACCTGAATCTCTATAAAACTTTTTCTTTTCTTCTAATTTATCTTTTGGAAACCAACTATCCCATAAAGACGAACCATCAGGAAGAATTGCTTTATATGTAATTACTTTCCAAGCAAATTTGTCATTAGATTTTTTATTCCTCTCGTAATTGATAATAAGATTATTAATAAAAGAATCGTAATGTACGGGAGTGCCATTAACACGCAACCTACCAGTATGAGGCTCAAGCGCGGGGTAAACAACAGCAGTGACCAAATTTGAGTTTTTAGCTCTTGCTTCGGCTGTAATAGTATTTGCTTCATGTTCAAAATCATCCAAAATAATTAAATCATATCGCTTATGCAACTTAGCACCACCACGAATACCTGCAACATTACTTTTTGAAATAAGTTTACAACCATTGGTAAGTTCTATGTCTTCCTCAGTCCACTTTTTTCCTTTTAAGCTACCAAAGTAATATTTGATTTTATCGTTATACTCAAAATGGTATTTAATATAATCCATGTTACCAACGGATAACTTTTGAGTCGCAGATACCCAAGCATAAAAATGCATATCTTCATCAAGAAAGCAAAAATCTTTTATTATCGAACATTTAGTAAGAACAGTTTTTCCATGACCTCTAGGTAAGATGATTGCTAATTGCTTACAATTCTTGTCATCAATAGAGTCAGCCATTTCATAATGAAAAGCAGGAGTTTCACTCCTCATAAAGTCATCAGGAAGAAAAAGTTTCCCAAAAGCAATAAGGTCTTTACTTGCTAATTGTAATGCTTCCTCAGCTGCGCTTATGTTCTCTTTGTTTATATTTGCCATCTAAATATTTTTCAAATTCTTTTCTTTTGCCAGAAAATTCTATATACTCTGCAAATAGCATATCTAAATCATCTACTTTTTTATTTAAAACTTTATGCGATAATAGATTTGCATTTAAAGAGGATAGGATTTCTCTTTTTGTTACTTGAGGTTTTCTTTTTTTCATCTACCTTGACCTCTCCTTTTTTTCTTATAATATTTTTTACTTTTCTTGGTTCCTGTCTTGGAGCCACGACCTTGACCTTGTCTTGTTTTCTTTTTACCTTTTTTAGGCTTATAATCATTTTTTGTTTTAATCATACATATTTCCTATAATCTCAGGTATAGTCATTCCACGAATAATTGCTAACATTTCTTGTAAAATATGCTCTTCTCTTGAGGTTAAAATATATAAATTATTAGGCAACTCTTTTTCTAGTTCTTTTAATTTAGATATTGCTTCGTCTATATTTAGAGAATCTACATTTTTCATTTTTTATTTCTTTTCCACGTTAAATACTCAGATGCTTCATGAGGTTCAAAAAATGTTGTTACAAGTCTAGGGTCATCGTCAGCGAACTGAGGGTCTATAATCGTCACAGGGCATTTAAATATATTTTGGTCAGGAAGTCCTTTCTCTTCTGCATATCTATCCATCTCTTTGTAAGAGGCAATTCTTAATGCATGAGATATTAATCCACTTGAAGGGTCTTTCAAAACTTGGTAACCAGAAACATGAGTATGTCCCGCTGTCAGAATGTGGTCACGCCATCCCATCTGAATAGCTTTTACAAGACCATGAGCTGTATTCCACATTGAATGTCCTGCAAATGTATGTCTAGCATTTATACGAACTTGCTTTTTATTTGGAAATATTAAATTCATTCTTACGCCATTGTTATTAAATATTCCATTTTTTTGACTACATATCCATTCCAAAGGGTCTCCTGAACCACTCCAAGCATCGTGATTTCCTCCGACAAGATAAAGCCAATCAACTTGTGAAATAAAATGTTCAGTAAGTCGCCAAGATTCTTTAGCTGAAGTAGATTGCTCTCCATAAAGCCTAGCCAATCTTCCAATCCAATTGTTTTGGTTATCACCGATATTTCCACCAAATAAGCCTTCAGTATTTTGCACTAGGTTTGCATGGCTAAGTAATTCAGCTATGTTTGTTCCGTCATCGTCTATATGAGGGTCTCCAAAATGAGCTATCCCAACTGGTCCGTCTAGATTGATTTTTACATTAACTAAATGCTCTGCGTTTTTAGCTTTACTTTTTAAAGCATACTTTTTTATCCTATTTTCAATCAATTCACCTATTGGCTCATTTCCTGTTGGAGTATCTTCCACAGTAAAATCTTCTATGATTTTTTCTTTTTTTACAATTGCTTTCCACTTTCGTATTGTTCTTGGGTGGACACCCATTACTTCAGCAGCATATCTAGTCGTATACTTCTCAGCTATCTCTGCTCCTTTTTTATAATCGGTCATTGTGAATTTATGATTTGTTTCCCTCATGGATTCCCTCATCTTTTATTTTAAACTCGTTTAACACTTTTTCTTCATTTTCGCCTTGTACAAAAGTTACTATTGAGTCTACAAAGCCACGAATATATGCTTTAGCTTCTATCGTAGTATCAAAGGCTCTCATTGGTGCATCTCCCTTATCCTCTTTAAGCATATTCTTCCAGTAAACAAAATATCTCATTATTCTTTTCCGTCAGTTATTTCAGGTCTTTTAGCAGAAGTTAAATGCTCAGGTTGAAACCCCTGAAACATTCCAAGTACTCCAGTTTCTATTTTTTTAACTTGTCCACCTATTGTCCCTATCGCTTTACCAAGCTCTTTAAGTGATTGCAAACTAATATTCTCATCTTCACTTCTTTCGGCTAGATATTTAAGTCTTGATAAAATAAACTCATGGTCTATTCCTAATTCTTTGGCTATATCTCCAACGCCTTTTTCTATTTCACTCATAATTCTCCTCTGCTTTAAAAGGACTACTGCTTTCTTTTTTGCATTTGTTTTATTCGTTTCATTAAATGCTTCCATGTAGCTTTCTACGGCGGTTTTACCTACAACTACATTCGTAACAAATTCTTTTTCTTTAGAAGTGCAAGTTTCCCTTTCTTTAACTCTTTTATTTGTATTTTTAATTTTTGTGCTAAATGTGTATCTATTTGGATGTTTATCAAAATCAGTATCCATCTTAGACTTTGGATTATTTAAAAATGTTCCTACAACAGTTCGTACCCATCCTTTGTTTAGCGTATAATTTTTTCTATCGTTTGGGTGTTGTATTCGGTTACTTACTTTTAAAAGTTGGACAATGCGATTATCATCGCTTATAACCCAATCTCCTTCTTGTCCATCCTTCCAATTGGAAACTATGGGAGTATCAGGATGGTGTACACGAAACTCTTGTTCGTTATCGTATACGTAGTATTTTATATTTTTAATTTTTTGATATTGCATCTAGTTCCATTCTGCATCTCATAATCTCTTGATTCAAACCCTCTATTAAATCAATTACTGCACAAGGAACCGTGTAGACAACGCCATTAATCTCTAATGGTATCATTTCGTATTCTCCACTCATTTCCTCCAAGATTTTAACTTGCAATTCGTAAGGTAAAGAACTCATAGTTGTTAATGCGTCTGCCATAAAAGAATCTAATATATATTATATATATTATATATATATATATTATATATATATTATTTCTTCTTTCTTTTTGGTTCTTTTTCTTTCTTCTTTTTTTTGCCAGGAATTAAGGCAGACTGCGATATAGAATCCCATATTTCTTTTTTCATTTCATCCTGCAGTCGTTCTTCTTCGATGCGGGCTACGCCTGTAGTACCTGCTTTAGAAAGGTCTTTGCTAGTAATTACGTCACTCATAATGGTGAATATAAAACTATGCCCATGTTATTTTCAAGAAAAATATGAGGATTTTGAAATGCAACCATATACTTACCCCCGACACCCTAAAAACAGATTATTGATTTAATCATTTCCGTTAAAAATCAAATTGAATTGAAAGGAATTTAATTATGGAAATTTTTCAAACAATCGATGGTGAATCTCAGTTCTTGGATGTCTATTACGCTGAACTCAAAGATGGTAGCGTGGCAGTGAAGTATGACCTTGACAAATCATTTGTGAAAGTCATCACTAAAGCTAAATGGGACAAGATGGTGGCAGATGCTAAGAGCAAAGGCAAAGAAGTGAGAGCACTCACATTCACTCAGTAGTGAGTAGGGATTAATTTCCCTATTTGTTTGTACATATATGCAGGATTAGGGTGTTTATTATACGTAGACACTCTATCCTGTATAGTATCTGTTTTAACATAACATGGGCTTAAACATATAATTAATCATAGAAAGGGAATTAACTATGAATAAAGATAAAGAATACACAGAAATTATACTTAGATGGTTTATCATATTATCAGCATTAACAATTTATCATTTAATATCAACTGCACTAATTGTGCATTTAACGAGAGGAGTCATATCATGGTAGATAGAGCTATGATTAGTATGCCACAAGATATGTTTGTGGTATTTGCATTCTTAATAATGTTCCTATTTGGATTTAACATTTATCTGTTTTATAAATGGCATCAAGCTAATAAAGAAATAGCTGAACTCGAATTAATTTACGAGTCTAGAGATGATTAGTCCATACAACGCAGCCTGCCCGCATAAACACAAATACCAGCTAGTGCAGTGGGCTGCGAAATATTTTAAAACCTCGAAATCAAAGTTTAATACTATGCCGAAAAGACAATTGTATGCGATATGGTATAATGAATTAAACCGAAGCAAGTAAGCTTCTCTCCTGATGGGCGGTGTATTAATTTATGCCGCCTGTCTAATTACTAAACACATACTGAAAGGACTTGATATGTATATATATGCAGATAATGGTTTAAACATAGCGGCAACATTAACTGAACACACAAAAGAGTCAGATAATAAAAAGTTTTTTATAGCAAACTTCACTACAAAAGTTAAGTGGGCACTGTTCCCAAATGAATATTACCAATCAGACTTTGAAACAACATCTAAAGGTGAGAATAAATATTATAAGCATATTGCAGAAATACCTAAATACAGCGTTTGCAAGAATGGTGAAAAGATTTCTGTAGCTTTACCAAGACTAGATACAAATGATGAAAAGTTCTTATTTATACCTAAAGGAAGAACCATAAGACCTGAACTAACTGGTACTCCAAGAGAAAAATTTAAATACGCTCTCACTAAAACATATTACATATTCAATGTAACAGATGAGTGGGAAATAATCAATGATACACAAATATACTTTTAAAGGAGAGAGTAATGATAATGAAACTTAAATCTAAAGATGAAATAATTGTTAAATTAGTAGAAAAGCTAGAAGAACATACGTCATTAAATGCTGCTTCTGCTGTGGAACAGGAATTTGCAGGTGGTAGCAATATGGATAATTTTGAAGAAATCAAAGTATTTGGTGAAATAAATATGTTAAAGTGGGTATTAAATATTCCAAAAGACCATACAGAAGGAGATAAAGATGCCTGACTTTTATGATATGATGCAAGATGCTTATCCAAGTATTTCTGAAATAAATGAAATGATTGAACAATCTGAATGTGAGCATAAGGATACAGAGTATCAACCATATGAAGAAGATACAAATATTCCTGAAAGTTATAATTGTTTGGATTGTGGTAAAAATTTACCAATCCCTGAACCTGATGAAGATGAATTGAGGGATAGATAATGTTAGATTACAAAAGATATGGCAGAAAAAAAGATAATATTGCAACCGACATAATCAATATCATGGTCGATTGTACATTATTTGTAATCTCTTTAATGTTTGTCATTATTGGCATATTATTTTTAGTTAGATTAATTAATATATTTTAAGATTTGGTTTGTGAGCACGAAAAATTCCTTAACACGGGAATAAGTGTCACATAGTGCTATGGGTTAGCGACCCTAAATAGACAATCAACGAGCAAGTGCTTGAGAGAGTCTTAGCATAAAGTGTGGTCGATAGTTTAAATAAACACTACGAGTGTTATTGCTTCTATTGACGTGCAGGTGGGAAGACGTTCCTATTCGTAGAGTCCTGTCAAACCGAAATTTTCATAGTGAGCATAGCTAAGAAGACTGTGGTGGTAAAACTAAGCAGTGCACTTTGAATTGCTCACTATTATTGCCTCCATCTGTTACAAGTACATTGTTGGGTCCAGTCAAGTCTTGTACATTTGGGGGCGGTTGTTTTGAGGCTAGGTATTGCCAGTTGGAGCCGCGGCTTAAACTTGAACGATATCCAATGCTATGGCTCTAGCCTCATTAATATGCGAAGCTCTCGCCATCTGAAGCGGTTGTAGTTTTACAATGATAACAGTAACATTGGGCTACAGATTCTATTTATAGATGACCCGTCAGTACTTAGAAATAAGTGAGCAGTATAAGTGCCACCTTCGCATAATATATTTAATGGGGTTAGGCATAACTATTTAATAGGTAGTATTAGGTTATAAACACATAAACCGCTTAACCCTTAATTTAAAACAGATAATGAGTAGGCATAAATTAGTAGCTGGTATAATGAAAAAATGATATACCTCAATGTAAAGGTATGTGATTGGGATTAATACTTGGTTGGCAGGTATGCTAAACCGTTGCCTATTCATTGTCACATACCAAATAGGAGAAGTCATGGGAGAAATGAAAAAGCTAAGATTGTTATTGGATGAATTTGAAATAGAAAGTACTGATAAAAACAAAGAAAACATAAAATCATTTTTTGAATCTAAAGGAATGAAAAAAGGCATAGCTGACATAGCTGCAGAAGAATTTATTAAAGCTGATAAACAAATGAAAGATGAAGGCAAACAATGATGGAAATAATTATACAATTAGCAGGAGGTTTATTTATAGCAGGTTTAGGATTGATAATGTTTGTTATAGGATTAGTAGCATTAGCTGTTATTACATACACAATAATTGATTACATAAAAAGTAACTATTAGAAAGGAGTTATTATGCCATCAATAACAAAAGAAGAGTTCGAAGCATACGAAGGTGTAAGAAAATATGGTGCTTGGAATATGTTAAGCCCACAAGCCAGACAAGCAACTGAATTGGGAAAAGATAAATATTTTACTATCATAAAAAACTATAATGAGTTGTATGATAGATTTGTAAAGGGAAAGGAGACTGACGAATGGGATTCGACTTATACGGATTAAATCCAAAAATCAGATTAAAACATACTGATGAATATTATGCAATATTAGAAAAATATGGCAAAGATGGTTGGCTTGATTGGAAAAAAGACATACCTGAAGCAACCAAAGAAAGGTATTTCGAATTAAAAGACCAATACCAAGAAGATAATCCAGGTGATTATTTTCGTAATAATGTATGGTTTTGGAGACCTTTATGGAATTTTGTTTGTGGTGCTTGTGAAGATATTTTAACTATTGAAGATATGAATGCAGGTGGAACTAATAGTGGTGATAGAATAAGTGAAAAGAAAGCTGTTAAAATAGGCAAAAGATTGTCTGAATTACTAGCTGATGGTACTGTTGATGAAATACACAGAAAGCATGAATTACAAAGACTCGAAGCTGAAGCTCATAATAAAGAAGTTAAAGCAGAAATGGATAAAGTATCTGAAGCTTGTAAAAAAGAACATGGTGAAGATTTAGTTCCTGCAAACTATCCTGAACCATATAAATCTGAATGGAATGAATTACATGCAAAAGAAAAATTCTCAGCGCACTATCCATTTGATAGAGGCAATATAGAAAATTTTGCTAAATTTTGTTTAGATAGTGGAGGATTTGAAATATGCTAAAAAAACAACGACAAAAAAATATTCATTACTTTGATACGACTAACTTGCGTAAGCAATTAAGAGATGAAGAGCTTAAAATATATAATGCTCAAGCATACAAGCAAGAAGACTTGGTAATGTACTTAATAGCAGATTTTGACGAAAGAACGGCTTCGCCAAGTATGCTGTGGAATAAAATGAATAGTCTAGGTCGTAGAATACCTTTAACATCTGTACGTAGAGCTATGTCAGTTTTGACAAGAGATGGACATTTAGTAAAAACAAGCAGACAAAGACAAGGTGAGTATGGTAAAAGTGAATATATGTGGAAAAGGGTCACTAATAATTATCAATATTCATAAAGAGGTAACTTAGGTAAGCTCCTGCAATAGCTGCACTGCTTTTTCCCTTTCAAGTAGTAAGTAATCTATCATTTGTGGGAGCTATTACCTTCGAAGTACCCTTGAATAAATCATAAAAATTTTGTAAATTCCGAAGAGGATATAATGAAAGAATTAGCACTAGAAGAAATATACAACGAATATATAATTGAAGAGAATGATAGGATTCGTTCTTCATATGAAGAGAAATTTAAAGGTTTCTTTTCAGCGTCATCAGCAGGTTCTTGCCATAAAAAACAAATACTTAAAGTAAATGGTAACAAAGGTTCTAGACCTGATAAGCGTGTACAAAGATTATTAAGATTAGGTACTATTGTGCATAAAGATTTTGAAAACGCTATTACCGATTGGGCTGATAACAAATTAGAAGATAAAGACATAAAAGTTTTTAGCGAAAAAGAAGTAGTCATTCCTGAAATAAATGTAGTGGGTCATCTTGATATAGCTATTGAACATGGTGCTGAGTTATCAGTATACGATGTTAAAACCGTAGCTTCATACAAATGGAGCAAACAATTTGGTTGGAAAAAGAATAGAGATAAGAATCCCTCTACAAACTATGAACTTCAATTAGGAACTTATGGTATTGGCTTAGCTAATGAATTAGAAATAGAGCCACATAAAGTATATTTATATTTAGCTTGGTATAACAAAGACAATAGTGGTATGAAAATAAAAGAAGTACCTGCATTTTGGATGGACAATGCCTTTGAATACTGGACAGATTTAATAGAGACTCAAGAAAAATCAGAAAACGACCCTAGCAAAATTATGCCTGGAACTCCAAATGTCCCTGTAATGAATTGGGAATGTAAATATTGTGAGTTTAAAGACATATTTTGTGAAGGCATTTAAATAAGGAGGATAAATGAAAGATATTAAAGAATCTTTCGAGGAACTCAACGCCCTAAATGTAAACGACTTTACTGAAAAGAAAGGTAATTTTACATATTTAAGTTGGGCGTGGGCAGTCAGGGAATTGCTTAAAGTAGACCCTGAAGCAACGTGGGAAATACATGAATGGGGATTAGATGGTAGTAAACAACCATATATGCAGACACAAGCAGGATGCTTTGTACAAGTAACTGTTTGGGTAGGTGGCATAGCTAGAACTCAAGTTCATCCTGTATTAGATAATCGTAATCAAACTATTATGGAGCCTAACGCTTTTCAAATTAATACATCTATACAAAGATGTTTGGCAAAAGCTATTGCTTTACATGGATTAGGATTGTACATATATGCAGGAGAAGATTTACCTACTCCACCAAAACCTTTAACTAAAGAACAATTTACAGAGATTAATAATGTTATGGCTACTATTAAAGATTTTAAGCCTAAAGATGTTCTTGATAAAATAGATAGTGGAGTGATTAACGAATCTAATTATAAAGTTTCACTAGCTAAACTAAAAAGGTTATCTAATGTTAAAGGTTAATCAATCTTATCATGAACCATTGTTAACTGATGGAGAAACATATGATGTTGGAATGAATGATGGTGTTACATTTAAAAATGTAAAGTTTCTAGGAACAAAACAATATCATGGTAAATCGATGATGTGCTTTGAAACAACATCTAAGAAAAGTATAACAATAAACCCTAGCTACAATAGCTTTATTATAGAAAAAGGAGAAAATAATAATGGGTAAATTAAGCGTAAAAGAAGTGGATTCATTAAAAGAAAGTGGTGTATTGAACGATAAAACAATAACTGAAATGCAAGATGCAGGATTAGTAAGTACTAGACCTAGAAATACTGCAAGATGGATTAAAACCAAATCTAATACATGGGTAAGTCCACAACTTTACTTTCAAGGAATCAATGGAGCTGAATATTCTGATAAAATGACTCAATTCAAAGAAGAGTTCAGAACTTTAATTAATAAATATTGCACAACTAAAGATAAGAAAGGAAACAAATAATATGAAATCAGTAGATGCAATTTTCGATGAATCAGTAGACGGACAAACTCCTATAATGCCAGGTACATATCCTGCTCATGTAGTAGGTTTTACCACTAGAGAGTTTGATAGTGGAAGCACTGTATTCAATTTATCATACAAAATAGCAGAAGAAGCTAAAGATATGAATATTGCCAAACAGCACAAAAATGGTCAAGGCAATTATGAACCAACTTTAGGTCAAGATGGAAAACCTGTTGAAGTAAGCGCAGGTTATATGGTTGGTAAAACTTTTTATGCTAATGGTGTATGGCTAACTCCTTCACCTGAAAAAGGTCAAGGTTGGAAAAATAGAAAATACGTTGAAACTATGCAAAGTATGGGTGTTAAGTTTGACGTAAATGATGATGGTCAAGTCACTTTAGCAGAAGTAGAAGAAGATGATGTAATGGGATTACCTGCGTTAGTATCTTTATCAGAAGAAGAATATACTAACAGAAATGGTGAAGCTAAGACATCATTTAAAGTGGTTAATGTTGATAAATGGGAAGATGGACAAAGATTATCTGTTGATGAAATAGATGATGAAGCACCATTTTAAATAGGAATCATTACTAATTACAATAAGGCTAGGTATTGCCAATTAATATGCAGTATGGATTCCGTAAAAGACGTCAAAGTATATTAATGCTATGGCTCTAGCCTTAATTGTATGTATATTAAAGGGAAGAATTTGTGGGTGGAAGACTTATCTCTCATTATACCCTTCCACAACATCCTCCAACTTCTACCCACTTTCTTCATAAGGAGGTATCATGAGAAGAAAAACTTACGAAAGAAACAGAGGCTTTGCCCCTGGCTATCAAACTAAACCATTAAGGAAAAAACCTATGAGTATGAAAATTAATATAGACTCTAAAGAAACTTTATCGGTTTCAAGAAGCGGGGAACTAACTGTTGGAAAACATAAAGTTGGTTTTGTTTTTCATACATACTATGAAGATGGTAAAATCACTTGCGATGATTTAGAATGGACTTATGGAGAATTAAATAAATTAGGTAAATCCGATTATTATAAAGCTTGTGAAAGAGTGAATAAATTATGTCGAGAAATTGAAAAAATAAAATGGAGTGATTATGCAAAGCAAAGAAATAATGAATAAAATACTTATTGAAGATATGTATACAGAAATAGATTCTGCTATACAAACTCACATGGTTAGACATCCTGATACAGATTTGGAAAAAGAATCTAGCAGGAGAAATATTGCCGAAGCTATAGTTAATAGAATTAATGATTTAGATGTAAAACAATCTAGAAATGCACAAGTATTAAAACTTTTAGAAGAAAGATTGGCTTTAGGGCAATTAAAATATAAACAAGATATACCAATGGATGATGGTAGAGATTGGTTGCAAGAGTCACTAGAAGAGGTATTAGATAGCCTTGTTTATATAACTAATTATTTATTGTCTGTAAAGAATAAAAGAGACGATAATGTCTAAAAATAGATACATTTTTAATTTAAAAAATAATTTTATAAATAGAGTTTTTCTATGGATTTTTAAAAAAAAATTAAATACTACTACATATAAAATAGTTTGCAGAGGAAGACATCCAAATAGAAAAGAATTATTTAAGAAATTAAATAAATCATACTTGCCAAACGCACATCATGAAGTACCAATAAAACACGCTAAAACAATAGCTGTATATTTAAGAATAAAAGCCAGGAGGACAAGGTAGTGGAAGACCCAATTATTACCATTAAATTAAGTAAAACAGAATTAGAGACAATGATAAAATCATTAGAATTTTTATCAACTATGAATGTCCCTATTGAAAACGATTGGTTAAAGCCATATTATACACTCCAAAGAGATTTGGAATTAATAAATAAAAAAGTTGATGACCAAATAAGAAATAGGGAGTTAGGATGAAAACAAAACATCTCATAAAATTAAAAAATGGAGATAAATTTAAAACTCCAACAGGTACCGAAGCTATTTTAATAGAAAAGGGCATAGGACAATGCAAAGTTTTAATAACTAAAAGAACTAAAAGTCGTGAATGGTATACTGCAGATGGTAAGCCTGATTCATACTGGTTTGGGTATCAAAATTGGTCACCACAAACAGAGGTAAGGAGATTGGATGAGTGATAAATTTAGAATACAAGAGCTTATCTGTCCTGAATGTGGACATAATATATTAAGCAATCAAAAGAAATGGAATCCAAGAAAAAGAATTACTGAATTAAGATTAAAAAGAAGCGATACATTAAATAGACTTTTAACACAAGTTATTGGTCTTATCAAAAAAAACATACCCTCAGAATCAACACCACAAAAAGAATATTATTTTTTAAAGAAAATCGAAAAAACACCTGATGTAGTTGTTAAGATTGGTATACATAGATATATGGAATCTTATTATTATTTAGATGGTAAAGGTTATGGATATTTAGGAAAAATAATAGAATACACAGAAACAAATTCAAAAAGGCAAGCCGAGATAGAAAGAAAAAAGCTTGGAACTGTGCCTAAACCACAAACAAAGGAGGATTTAGATGAATCTGAATAAATCAGCTAGTATGAGAGATACTATGTTTCCAGTAATAGAAGACCCAATATATTTAAGAGATGGTAAAGACAGTGGATATAAATTTATAATGAGAGAAGATACTGGTGAAGTTCTAAGTTGTATGACAAATTCATATAAGCTTGTTACTAACAAAGAAGTTATAAAGAAAGCTGATAATGCATTAGTAAAAACTGGAGCAGTATTAAGAGAATGCTCAGTATATGGAGATGGTCGTAAGACTATATGGAGATATGCTTATCCTGATACAAAAATAGATATAGGTGAAAAAGACCTAGTCAATCCTGAAGTTGGAATCATAAATAGTTACGATGGTACAGCAGGATTACAAACTTGGGGTGGAGCATTTAGATTAGTTTGTTCTAATGGATTAGTTATTGGGATTAAACTAACTAGCAGTAATTCAAAGCATTCAGTATATAATGAAGAATTAAATAAAATTGAAGAAAATATTCTTCACACTGTTGAAGTTACAACAAATATGCTTAGAGATACTTTTCCATTGTTAAAAGAAACTAAAATTAACAATAAGCACATAATGGAAGTCATTAAGATGTTGCCTACTTATGCTATGGAAACATTGACTCAGTATTTAATAGCACACAAACCTAAAACTTATTGGGATTTGTTAAACTCATTAACATACATAGCAACTCATCATATGGGTAGACAAAGAATGGCTACTTTAAGAGTTGAAAATGAAATTTACCCTAAGATATTAAATATGGCAAAGCTAAGCAATAAGGCTGTTGCTTAATGTCTTCAGGCTCATGGATGAAATGCCCTGTAATCATTCCTTATTTTGGTGGTAAGTTTGAATTATCACAATATTTAGTACCTATGTTGCACAAACATAATAGATATATAGAAATGTTTGCAGGGGGTTTATCTATGTTTTTTAGAAAACCAAGAGTTGATTGGAATATTGTTAATGATTTTGATGGAGATGTAGTAAACCTATATGAGAGTGTTAGGACTAATTTTGATGAATTTGCTCATCATGTATATTGGATGGTAAAAAGCAGAGAAAGGTTTTTACATTACAGAGATGAAGTAATACATAAAAAAGAAAAGATAAATATACCTGACCCTGAAAGAGCTGCTATGTATTATTATGTTATTAAAAATGCTTTTAATCGCAACGTAAATGCAACAATAGGAAAAGATAGTAGGTCTTGGAGAACTAATTTATTGGATGACGTTGATTATAGTCGCAAATTACTAGATAACATATTGATAGAAAATTTGGACTTTAGGATGTTAGTGGAAAAATACCCTCCAAGAAAAGAAGATATGTGGTATCTTGACCCTCCATATATTATAGCAGGAGAGAGAAAAGATTACTATTTCTTTGAATTTGGAATGAAAGAACATGAAGATTTGTTAGGTTTATGTCAACAAATAGATAATGCAGGAGGAAAGTTTATGGTATCCTATGACGACAGAGATATTGTTAAAGAAATGTATAAAGATTACAATATAGAAATATTAACTACAACTTATTCAGGAAGCCATGAAACAAAAAATGAATTAGTAATAATGAATTACGAACCAGTAAAAATTCAACAATCACTATTCTAGAAAGGAGGATATGTGAAATCAATACAAGAAAAGAATATGGAAATTCCTGCGTCAAATTTAGACGCTGAAGAAGCTATATTAGGAGCTTGTCTATCGGGAGGTAGAGAAACAATTGAAAAAGGACTAGCTTGGATAAAGAATGATAAAGCATTTTATCATGAAGATACTAAGAAAGTATGGAAGGTATTAATTGACTTATATAGAAAGCATATTGATATTGATGCTATAACTGTTGGTAGTGCTTATAAAGAAGCTTATGGAGAACAAAACAATTATTACATAACAGGATTGTTCAAAGACACCATTACAACTGCTAATATAGAACATTATTCAAAGATAGTATGGGAGAAACATATACAGAGAGAAATAGGTAAATCTGCATATAGTCTTTATAAACATTCATATAAGAAATACGAAACAACATCCAAGTTGTTAGAAAAACATAGAAGATTATCTGAAGAATTAATTAGCCTTACTCCTGAATTAAGAAAAAACACAGATAAAGTTGTAGATGAAGCCATATCAGCTATGAAAACAGGAAGTAATATTATCCCTTATAACTTTTGGGCATTAGATAAACCTGCAGGTGGCATGACAAGAAAGGAGCTAACAGTATTAGGTGGTAGACCAGGTCATGGCAAAACTACTTTAATGATTAACATAGTTAGACATTTAGCAAAGCAAAAACATCTAAAGATAATGGTATTTAATCGTGAGATGAGTAATACTGAAATGATGAAAAAGATATTTGTAATGGAATCTAACAATCTAACTTATGGAGTTCTTAGAAAACCTGATATTCCACCTTTCTTAGAAAATAGCGTAGACGCATTAGAAGAAATGATTAAGAAGAAATATAAAAATGTATATATGTATGAAGATGTAAGAGATTTAGATGAAACAATCAGAGAAATTGGTAGAGTGCAACCTGATGTAGTCGTAGATGATTATATTCAATTGATTAGAACAAATGATGGCTCAAAAGATAGAAGATTTCAATTAGAAGAAATTATGCAAGAATACAAATGGGCAGCTAAGAAATGGGATTTTGCAGGATTATTATTAAGTCAATTAAATCGTGAAATAGAAAAACGCATAGACCCATTCCCAAGAATGAGTGATTATAGTGAAAGTGGTGTTATTGAACAAGCTGCTGAAACTGCTATGTTTATATTCTATGGTCATAATTTTGATAGCGATAATTATAATAAGCATGAAAGTCAAATTATTACTGCTAAAGTAAGGTATGGACAAGTAGGTAACTTTGTTATAGGATTTTGTGGAGATAGATGCAAGTATTATGAAACATCAACAATAGCAAGACAAGATGAAACCAGATGTAAGAAAAATAGGGACAAGGCAGAACAAAGAAAAGTGTGATATGTGTGGAAATAATATCATTTCTGTACAACAATACCAGTATACTGCTCCCTTATCTAAAGTCATTCTAATAGTATGTAGAAAGTGTGGGATGAGGGAGTATTATGGTACTGCAGTAACTCAAGGAAAAATATGGAAAAAAGAACAAAAACTAAATCTCCTATTCGGACAGCCTATATCGGAATAGACCCAGGTGCCAATGGTGGTATAGCTATGATTACTGTTGAGCACAATTGGTATGCAGAAAGATTCCCAATAGATAAAGACCCTGCAAAAGCAAAACAATTATATAAATATATGCAAATGCAATCAAGAAATGAAGGTTTTGAAACTATAACATATATAGAAAATGTTCACGCTATGCCTAATGATGGAAGGTCTAGTGCATTTAAATTTGGAGTTAATTATGGTATATGGCTTGGAATAACATCAGGCCATGAAGTCCATAAGATTAGTCCACAAAAATGGCAAAGACATTATGGTGAATTACCAAAAGAGAAAAAAGAAAAAAAGAATAAATTAAAAGAAATCGCTATTAATTTAGTTGGAGAACAATGTAAAACTACATTAGCTACTTCTGATGCTATATTAATAGCAAATTACGGAAAGGAGAACTTAATTGAAGAATAAAGAAATATTAAAAACTACTTTATTCAAAAAAGGAGACAATATTTTAGGCATAAATGTCTTTAAAATCAAATCAGACTACATACAGAACTTTATTATCCTTACTATATATCCAATATCATTTACTGTAATATATATCTATCCACTGGAAGTACTATCATTTAAAATAAGATTATTTAATAAAATTAATTTTCAAATAGAATTGGGAGTAGGGAATGCAACTAAAGTCCAATGATGTATTAAAAATACTTTCTGAATTAAATTCTGTTGTAAAAGCATTGTCATCGCTAATAAAAAGACTTGAAAAGAAAATAAATAAACCAAACGAAGATTATTAGCAGTAGAGAAATGCGGGAGGGGAAGGTCTTTTACCTTTCAATTCAGCCTTCTCCTCTTTCTACTGCTTAATCAAAAGCTTTACTTACAGCTTTACCTGTTCGATAAAAAGATGTTAATGGTAAAGAAATCCATAAAGGAATAAACAATCTAATCATATCCTCAGCTAAACCTGAAACGCCTCTTCTGACTTTTTCATCATCATCACTTCCTGCCATCATTATTCCATTAACTAATATTGTAATTGCCATTTTAAAAAGAGGATTTTCAGCGCCTCTCATTACATGCCTAGCTGCCATATATTGAGTAGATGCATATTTAAAATACGGTGCAATATCCATAATCGCCATCGCAACACTCATCATACCCCTTGTAAGCAATAATCTAATAACTGCTCTAGCTTGAGGGTCTCCATCAGGATTGTTAGGATTAGTAACATCTTCTGTCTCATACCCTAATCCTTCCATAATTCTTCCAGTAATAGCTCTATTTTGAGCCCATTCAGAAATCATTAAAGAAAGCTCATTACTTATTCTAGACATGGCACCAATTTTGCTTTCAGCCATCATAGAAGTTAATATTCTATGGTCTGCTATCATTTGCTGTATTGGATAACCTTTATAAGTCCAAAGACCTTCACCAAAGCCTCCCATAGCCTCACCCATATGAACTTTAGTCATACCAAAGTATTCATTTCTAACAGCCATTCTAGCAACTCTTTTCGCAGCTCTTGTTCTAAATACTTCGTAAGTAGTTGAAACTTCTTCTTCACCTGTTGTAGGATTAATTCTATTGACTTGAATCTTTTTACCTAATTGCCCTAAATGCCCACTATAATAAGCATCTATTAATGCAGATATAACACCATGATGACGCATAATACGTTCACCTTCAGTAAAAGTTAACAATCCTCTAGTCGATTTAAAATTCCAAAAATAGCTTAATTTAAAAGCAACCATCTTTTGAAGTCTTTCTTTAGATAGTTGTCCTAATAAATTTTTAATTTGTTTTTCTATATGTGCTCTATTTTGAGTTCCATCTTCATTAGAATTATCAGATGTAAGCATTTTAATAAATAGTTTTCTTAATTCTTCCTTGCTTCTCTTTTTTGTATAGACTTTTTCACTATCAAATTCTGCATCTATTACTTCTAATATTTTTATAGCATTTTTAACAGATTTTTTATCATCGCTATTTTTAATAATATCTTTATATTGGTAATATTTAGAAACTCTTCTAGCTTCAAGCTCTCTTAACCATTGGTCAATTTCAGGGTCACCTTTGTCAACAAAAGCTTTTATTCCTTCTTTACCTCTATATAAAAGTGACATAAATCTTCTCATAGCAGCTGCAGGAACAAATTTACCTCCAGGTAATACTTGCCAAAAAACATGAAATCCCATATCTGCGTTAGATATATCATTTTCGTCAGCAACTGCATCAGCAAAAGCCGTAACAAGTTGGTCTGTACCTGTCTCCTCGACAACTAAATCCCAATCTACACCTGCAAATTCATCATCAGCATAACTAGTATTATCTTTCATAGCTTTCCAAGCTTTTTGAGAAGTATCCCAACCTCTAGTAATAATAGTATTAATAGTTTGAGTTCTATTAACAACAGCTGATGAACCACCTAATAATGCCGCAGCCGTAACTCCTCTCCATCTAAGTATCATTCTTTGAGCTGATATTTCATCCCACTCCCTATCAAGCTCATTTTTCATACCTATATCATTAAGAAATTTAGCTACTGCTTTATGGCTATAATCAAGTTCTTTGCCAAAAGGTAAGGGAAAACTAGCATAATGACTTGGGTCATTCAATGCTTTCTTCATTTGATTCATTACCCATTTAGTTTGAGTGGTAAATAAATCCATATCTCTACCTTGAGATGTAGAAGCTAATGCTACTAAAGATTCTAAAGCTGTTGCATACAAAGATTCCTGTTGTAAGTTATATAGGACTTTATCTACATAATCAGTTAAAACTTCGTTATCTTTTCTTCTTAACTGAGGATTTGTCCATGCTTTTCTATGTTTTGTATAAGCTGCTTGAGAACCAACAACTGTTTTACTATCATGTTCTAAATTGTTAGCTGCCTCATTCGAAGCAATCTCAACAACAGACTCTAACGCTTCTTTTTGTTCTTCATAAAGTTCTGTTTCTTCTGGGGTAGGATTATCAATCTCATTGTATCTTGCTTCCATCTCAGCTATAGCATCAACAGCCATATCCATAACAACATTATCTTCCCACATCCATGGACTATAATCTGATTTCCTATTAAAAAAAGTATTCCTAGTTCTTATAGAAACTGTAGTATTTCCACTATCATCAGTTTCTCTAGCAACATGAAGCCTATTTCTAACTTGATGATGGTTCATTACTTGTTCTAATAAAGTAAATTCACCTTCAGTTAAACCTGTCCCAGGCTTAGCCCCTAATAACTCTGCTATTTGAGGTGAGCTTTCTAATATTTTTTGTGCGTCAGAAATTCTTTTAGAATTTTGTTTTGACATTGGGACTATAATATTATCAGCAAAATCAGCTAATAAATTTTTTATTTCAGAATTGTATTCCCATATACTAATACCTCTAGTTCCAGCAATTGCATCTCCCATAATTTCAGGATGAGGTTGCATCTTCATTCTTTCAAAATTTATAGGTTGTCTGTCGTTAGAAAAGGGTATTGGCATTCCAGTTTTTTTGTTAATACTTTGACCAAAGCTCTGCCATTCACTAGCTTTATAATATCCATCTTGGTCTGCAAATACGTCTTCAACTTTTAAAAGCTTAGAAGAATCAAACCCTTTTCCAAATTTTGATTTTCCTTTACTACTAAAATAAGTTACTATTTCTCTTTTATCTTCAGGAACTCTCATATCTTCATGAGAAATTATCCTAGCATTATAAACTTCTTTTTTGCCATAAGGAGTATTTTTATCTTTTGTAAATACAACTTTAATTCTATAATTACCTTTTTCAAAAGTATGGACTCTTCCTTCTCCTTCAGGTGGCATAACCTCTGTTTCAGCAAGTTCTTTTTTTCTACCCATTTGATATAATATATAATTAACTTGACCTAACTCAGACTTAGATATATCAGAAGCAGGTGTACTCCATTTAATATATCGTGTATCACCATTTCTTAATTCATCTGTAAGTTCATCTCTATACATTCTTTTAAGAGAACGCTTTATTTCTTCAGTAGAAATATCTTCATATGGAAGATAACTAGCAACCCCATTAACTTTAGCTAGATGAACTTTCTTACCTCCTCTTTCAACTGTTCCTAAAAATAATACGCTTGGAATAGCTTTACTAGATGTGTAAACATGAATACCACCCATAGTCATATCTTCTGTAACATCTTTGTTTGTTAATATTTCATTAAACCTTACATCAAAATCATTAGCTGCATCACCAAGAGTGTTTAAATATTGAAAAGCTAAAGACCTTTTAGACTCAGTAAAAGAACCTGCGATTTCTTGGAATCTCCTTAAAATACCAAATCTTTCTTTAGTCATACTGCCAAAAGCTGCAGGAGTAAAGCCCTCAGCTAATCTATCTATCCATCTTTCAGAAGGAGCATCTTCGGATAATTCTGTCATTTTCTTTAATAATGATTGAATGTAATTATTTGTATCAATCATCTTTTGAGGGGTTTTAGCAAGAGATAATGGGGAAGCAACTCCTCCAAATTTAGTAGTTAACAAATCTCTCATTCCATCAAAAAACCATTCAGGTTCTATTCTATATTGACTAAGAGCACCATTTTCCATAGCATATTGAATTAAAGAATCCCAAGCTTCTTTATGGGCTTTCTGAGCTTTAGGAATTAATTTTTTACCTCTAGCTTTTCTTGCACCAAGATAGTTACCACCCTCAGAAGGGTCAGGGATAAGCGTACTTAATATACTTTCTACATTATATAAATAAGCTTCTTGTTGAGCTGTAAGAGCTTCGTTGCACTGCTCAGTCCATATTTGACATTCTTTTGATTTAGCCATTTATCCGCACTTATTCTGTTCTAATATTTCATTGAATTTATGCATAGGCATAAACATTCCATACCTTGCATCACTTGTTTTTACTTGTTTAAAATCTTTATCTTTTAAATGTTGAGCAAACATCTGTCCGTAGGGTTGAATAACGGATTTATCCATTAGGCTTAAAGGTAATAATTTCAAAACAAAAGCTTTCTTTGTACTCTTTCCTTTTAAATTTTTATGCGAACTTCCACTTAGGAATTTATATGTAGCAATTCCTTTTTGCAAGTCACTAAGAGCATCGTACTGAGGTTGCCATTTTTCTGTAAATTCTATAAACTCTTGACTATAATTATACTTAATAGATTTAATAGCTTTAGCGTTTTCACCTCGTTCTTTAGTTATTCTTTCAAAAATTCCATAAAAATCTGAACTTATTTGTTCAGCAAAATCTAATGCTTCTTTAAACTCTTGTTGTGTTTTAGGATTTTTTTGCATTTTTATAAAACTATCGCCAATTTGTTTTTTAAAATCTTTCATTGTCATAACATGAGCATACTCATTATACATCTGTTGAGTTTCCATAATGTTTCCAGACATTCTGTCTTGAATTTCTTGAGGTAAAGTATCAAACCATTTAGATGGAGTAATTAATAATTTTTCCATTGGACTTATTTTATCAGCATCAAGCTTAAAACTAGTTATACCCCACTCTACCCATGTTTTATCTTTCTTAATTTTAGGCAATCTTTTTTGAGATGATAGTATTTCAGTTACTACGTTTTCAGCGACTTTTTCATTTGAATAAAGTTTTCCATTTTCATCATAATATCTATTTTTTAAATCATCAAATTCATTTAATAGCTCACCCATCTCCAAAGAGTTTTGCTTAATATCTTTTCCTCTTCTTGTAGTAGAATATTTAAAAGCATTGTAAACCATCCTTAATCCTTTAGTTTGACTTCCAGATATAGGTTTGCCATCGCTTCTTTTAAATACCCTAGTCATTAAAAATGGCATACTAAATCCTACTTCACTTAACAAACCATATTTTGGATTATCAACAGCCATCTGAAGAAGTGTAGATAGTTCATTTTCAAATGTAGTTTCTTGATACATTGGATAAACACTATCCTTTTTTACAAGCTCTCCCTTTTTATTTCTACCAGCTACAGCTAAGACATTTTCTTTGGGGACTTCTTGCCATACTAAATTACCATCTTTATCTGGCAGTCTAGCTATTACTCTATCACCATCTTGTGTGATTTTATCATATTCTCCACCATTTAATAATTCATTATAATCAAGTTCAATATAATCCATTATAACACGGTCATTGCTTTTCCTTGCTTGATAACTAACATCTTTAGGTAAAGTATTATCGCTAAACTCTAAATTTTTATTAGACATTACATTGGCAACTGTTTTTGCATTAACAGACATACCTTGAGAAAACATAGCATTACCATTATCTTCGTAAAAACTACCCCTGTCGTTTCTTCTATGTGCTTTATATTTTTTTTGATTAGTTACAAATCTTTTTAAGCTTATAGTTTTGTTTCTTTTATCCCAATACTCTGTTTTAGTTAAAGCATCCATAGATTGTATTAATCTAGGATTTTTAGGTCTTTCTATCGCCACAGTATCACCATCATTATCAGCTTCTTGCTTTGTATATGTATCTAATGGATGTAAATGTATAGCATTTCCTTCGCCTTCTATGAACTGTTGAACTCTTCTAGGTTCTACTTTTGTAGCACCCTGAATAGGTTGTCTATGCATTAATACTAAATAATTTGTATCTGCTAACCATTTATTTATTTCTTTCACCATTTCGTGTTTATTTGTCCACGGTGCTTCTTCAGATGTAATACCTTTATCTTTTAAATAATCTTGTTTAGCCATATTCAAAGCAACTGTTTGATTGGCAGATATAATAGCATTCCCCATTTGAACATTTAAGTTTTTAACAGGTTTTATAAAAGCTTTTGTACCTCTTCCGTTTTCTGGTCTTAACTTTAAAAAACCATTAATCATTATTTGATTATTTAAAAATGGAACAACTTGATTTAAAAATTCAGGATGTTGCAAACCTTCACCATTTTCCCAAAGCTCTATCCATTGTTGCATATCTGTTGGTATTTCACCTATACCTAAATCTCTATTCAAATAATCTTTTAAAGCTTTTGGATTATTTCTAAACTCAAGAAGCTTATTCATACCTTCTGTAACTTTAGTATTAATATATTCTTCTAACGCAGACATATATTCTACGCCTTCTTCCATTTCATATAAAGCATCATCCATTATCATTTCATGACCTGTAACAGGATGAGCAGAAGTTTGAGGAACTTTACTTTTTATTAATACTTTAGTAGCTGTTTCAGGTAGTGTATGAACAACCCCTGTTTCTGAATAACTACCACTAGTATCTTTTATTTCATTCTCAGTCCCAAAGCTATCAAACTCCATACCTGCTTGGTCACCTTGTAATACACGAAAGAATGTATCTCCTCCTCTTCCAACTACTTCTATAAAAGGCTCAGATTGCCCTTTTTTAAATATAAGAGTACCTGGAGGGGGATTAGTTTCCATCATTTTTACCACCATATAATCATTATAAGTATGGACATTGTCTGTGTTATTAAGATGTCTTATTACAGTCTTAACTTCATTCCATCCTTTTTCACCAAAAGCATTAGCTATTTGATTTAATTTTCTAGTACCAGTCCACAAAGTTCCATCATCACCACTATCATCATTAGTTATTGGATTACTTCTATCCCATATTTCTAAAGTTCCATCAGGTCCAGGGCTTCTAATTTCAATATCATTAGTATTCATCCACATAATTCCCCTGTCACCTGAACCATAACCAACTGGTCCTTCAGAAAAATCTAATCTTATACGATTGACAATCTCTGCTAGATTAGCATTTCTCATTAAAATATTGCTACCTTTAGTCTGTTGTAATCTAATAAACCAACCTAAAGATTGTGCGTAAGCCAATCCATCCAATTTGGAACCCACCCTTTTATCACCTTTTCTTAGATTTGCCATGAATGGGTCTTGTTTTAAATTGACTTTATTTTTCTTTGCTAAATTTAACATTTCAAAAGCGTGAGCATTTAATCTGTTTTCATATTTAGCTTTAGATTCGTTTTTACCTTGTCTAGGTTGTGTCCAATGAGCTATTTCGTGTTGTATAACAAAGTTTTCAAATTGTTGATATGACCTAAAAGCAGTTTTTGCAATAGGCTTTACGCCTTTTACTTTTGGTTTAGTCCACGCTTTTTCTTTGTACTTCTTTTTTAAAGCAGTTCTATCAATATTTATTGTCTTATTTTCTCTATCAAAAAAAGCAGCTACAATATCACCCTTTCCATCTCTTTTCTTTTTAGATGTAATAGCCTTAATTTTTAAACCAATAGGGCTTTTTCCCTTAAATAATTTAGGTCTATCTTGCCTTTTAAGTAATTCTTTAGACATACTATCAGCATCTTCAACCATTTCATCTTTTTGCTTTTTAGTTATAAACCCTGCATCGACTTGAGCTTCTAATTCATTTACATAAAAATCCCTGTCAATTGCAGTAACATCTACTTGCTCACCATTAAATTCTTGCTGTTGTGAACCTTGCCATTCAATAGGAACTGCAGATAATATCATTTGTTGATTATCACCTGCTTTAGTAACAAAGA
>VTLG01011057.1_pt1 | contig 40980 bp, 43 predicted proteins | sample 4694571 | NCBI WGS metagenome assembly VTLG01 (sample SAMN12604809, study PRJNA352737) | marine metagenome | biome: ENVO:00000447; feature: ENVO:00000209|ENVO:00000569|ENVO:01000036; material: ENVO:00002151; isolation source: viral sequences binned using virsorter ...
TGCCAGTGCTAGGATTATAGACTCTGGACGTAAGTTGCTGTTGTGCCAAGAATGTGATACTTGGTGTTTTTCCGATTTCGGTCGTATATTCCTTTTTCGTTGGTTTGAAGATTTCTGTGACTGTGCGATAAGTCTTCTTAGTGTCCCTACCAAAGACATCTACCTCTAATTCGTCATTTGGAAGATATGAGACTAAACTGAAGAATTCCTCTACAAAGTCATCTAGGTATTCTTGACGTAAAATGTATATTTGACGTTTTCGCTCATTTTCCTTAGTTTCGTGTTGATAGTAGGAAACAGGTCTTACGAGATTTTCCTTTTCTACCGTTACACCGTCAGGAAAGGAATATTCAAAGTTTTCGGGCACTTCAAGTCCTTCCTCTAGATGGACTCTTCCATTTCTCTTAACTTCTTGTGTTACCCAGTGCCTAGTCATACCAATATCACTAGGATTCGTCATATTGTATTTTCTCATCACATAGTTAGTCAACTCATATTCATCCATTGGCCAGTCATGGTATAAATTGGTTATTTCGTTACATAGCAAAATAACCCAATCATACTTGGTATCGCCATAAAACTTCTGAGCAAGTTGATCTGGTCTTTCAGAGTTTTGAATGTAATACTTCTCAAAACCCAAAATAATGTCATCTAACTCTTCTCTAATTTTTACTCTTCTAAAGAGATTCTTTGCATTAACAAATGGAGACCCGCTATCTTGACGATAACCTGTCTGTCTTACGTTAATATTAGGTAGATATGAGAAATAAGTAGACATTAGCTATTTGTTGAAGTTTCTTCATCCATGAATTTTTCATCACCCCATTCACCATCTGTACTATACTCATATTCTTTATCGTAGAAGTTTTTCACCAGAAGTGCAGTTTCACTGAATGTAAGTGATAAGTTATAGCTCACAGGACCAAAATCATAGTCACTATAGTTATTTGATTGTCCAAAGAATGATTTAAGAGAGGCATAGTTGCCGTCAGGTGAATAATCAATACCCATGTCCGTTAACACGAGTTTTGTTGGGAATTTGTATAAATCTTGCAATACACCACCATGTCTGTCAGGTGTTCGTATTTTTTCAGTTGTGCCATCATCAGTATATCTGATTATACTAATTTTGAAGTAATCAGGTATAGTCAACCACATTTTTTTACTTGAGCCAGGCAACATAGCAACACGAAGTGTCTTTATGATGGTAGATATCATTTCTACGTCTGATGCACTCTTTGGCACCAATTTAAAGTTAAAATTATGTTTCCTGTAATTCATACCCTCAAAAGTAGTCTCTTCGTAGGGGTTAAAGACTCTTTTTTGAGTTATAGCAGAAAGACTGTTAGCAGAAAGACTTGACTGTGCTCCTGTTGCACCAACTATTGCATTTATCGCTTGAGCTCCCATTTTGAATCCCAACTGTGATTTTGCAGCGGTAGCACCAGCTTTTACTTTGTCTTCAAATCCTTCACCAATTCCATCAGCAGCAATGCCTAATGCAGCGTTACCTGTCTGACCCATCTTGTGATTAGTGTAGTTAGCACTAATTTGCTCAGAAAGTTTGGGTGGAAGGTATAAATAAATTGAGGATCCTACTGTCGCAGTTGTTTCTCCTCCTATATTATTATAGGGGTTACCAGTCTGACTGTCGAATATATCCAATTTTAGGTAATCGACAACCTCAGTAGGGTATGCGTCATGATGAGACACATCGCCTCTACTCTCAGAGCGACTTGCACCGTAAGGTTTTGATCTTGGAAATACTAGTAGTCTATTTGACATGAGTTACTCGGGTAGGTACAGACCATCACATCCGAAAAAATATAAAGGTGATCCTACAAATATTATTTATAGGAGTTTGTGGGAAAGAAAGTTTATGGTGTGGTGTGATAAGAATGAAAATGTCCTACAGTGGGGTAGTGAAGAGATTGTTATACCCTATATTTCACCTGTTGATCGTCGTGTGCACCGATATTTCCCTGATTTTTATGTAAAAGCGAAGACTAGAGACGAGCGTATTAAGAAATATATCGTCGAAGTCAAACCAGAAAAACAGTGTCAGGCACCAAAACGACCAAAAAGGCAAACAAAGAATTATATTACTGAGGTAAGGACTTTCGGTGTCAATCAAGCAAAATGGAAAGCTGCGATTGAATACTGTAAAGACAGGAATATGGAATTTATGATATTAACCGAAAAACACCTAAAAGTATGAGTTTATTTAAGGATGTCAAAGACTCGGCAAGAGGATCGTCCAAATCAAAGGATTGGTATCGATCACAGGTTAGAAGTGGTTTGGAGCCTCTAGGACGTCCACCATCTGAAGGTGATATACTATTCTATGACTATGTAGCACAAACAGACGTAGATTGGTATGATATGCACCCTTTGACACTAGTTACTGACGTAGATATGATGTTTGGACAGTTTAGTGGTGGTAATATACACTATTTACGTCCATCAGCTAGACAAGGAGTAGGAAAAGCATGGGCAGGAGGTGCACAAACGTATCCTGCCCGCTGCTACCATAAATACTTTATGTCGGCAGCATCGAATATATACTTAGTACCTAAGGAATCCTTTACAGATTATGTGCCACTGCCATTAGAGCAGTTTCTGTTTACACGAGCAGGAGTCAAAGTTGAAGTCCCAAGCAGCTTTATATGGAGTAAGGTATGAGTTACTACGAACCCAATTCATTTAATAACTTTAGAGAGCAGATCAACACAGGTAACAAGGAGCCTGCAAGGTCTAATCTTTTTCAAGTAGTAGTGCAACCCCCGCCAGTGATGACAAGCATTGGTGGTCTTTTTCATGCGAAAGAGGCAAATGGACTACAGTTTGAAGATGAGGTTGAGCAGCAGAATAAAATAATGACGAGATATCGTGAGCATGCTGATATGATGAATTACTTTGCTGATACAGTGTCTATACCTGGTAGACGAATAACTGTTGGCACAGTAAGGGACGTAGGTGCTATGAGACGGTTTGCTACAGATACAACCTTTAGTGAAGTGCAAGTATCATTCTTGCTACCTAAGGACATGTATCATAGAGAGTATTTTGAGAGGTGGATGAATTTTACTGCATCTGACTCTGAGAATAGAGTAGGTATGTATGATCAATATACAACTACAATGCGTCTAATCAAATGGGAATTAGCGTCTAACTACGTTGGATCTCAGACTAGAAAAATATTAGGAGACGAGAGGACATTATTGCGTAGATTTAATGGTGTATCTGCATGTTGGACACTATATGGGGCATTCCCATTTGACATGTCTGCAATCACGCTAAATAATGGACCTACAGATCTAATAAAATTAGATATCTCTTTCTATTACGAAAGATACCGTATGGATACACCAAATAATGCTAAGATGTTTAAAGGTGCACTCAAAGATGTCACTATTCCAGTTGACAACGATGATGTGCTATCATCACTTAGTATAGATTCCAGTCTTGACAATTTTGTCGGAATTGGTCTCTAAATATAATTAGATTGAGTATATTATGCCATTACCTAAACTTGCGTTACCTGAGCATGACCTTAAAATCCCTCTTACAGGTAAGAAATTATCTTACCGACCATTCCTCGTCAAGGAGGAGAAACTCCTATACCTTGCGATGGAATCGAAGAATGAGAAGGAGATGGTTAAGGCGGTCAAAACAATTATCAAAAACTGCACTTCACTCTCTGATAAAGACGTTGAGAAACTTGCGACATTTGAAATTGAATACGTTTTCCTCAAGATCCGCTCGAAAGCGGTCGGTGAGGTCAGCGAATTTAAGGTAACCTGCCCTGACGATGAAGTCACACAAGTAGATGTTAAAGTCCCACTAGACAAAGTGGAGCTTCAAGTGCCTGAGGATCATGACCCTAAGATCATGTTTACTGATGATGTTGGAGTCCTTATGAAGTATCCTTCACTTGACATTTTCGTCCAACAAAATATGACAGAAGGAGAGCAAACCATTGATGATGTTTTTCAATTAGCAGCAGGATGTATTGCTCAAGCTTTCGATGGTGATGAAGTTTATGATAGTTTCACCAAGAAAGAAGCAGTGGATTTTCTAGAAAGTCTGAATTCAGACCAATTCGCTAAGATCCAGACATTCTTTGAGACTATTCCAAAACTTTCATATACTATGACTGTGCGAAACCCTAAAACCAAAAAAGATAATGATATAACATTTGAGGGTTTAGCAGCTTTTTTCGCATAGCCCTGTTGCATGACAGTCTTGAAAACTTATACAAGACTAATTTTGCGTTGATGCAACATCACAAATATTCTTTGACCGAGTTAGAGAATATGATCCCATGGGAGCGTGATGTTTATGTTAATTTGTTACTCGCCTTCCTCCAAGAAGAGGAAAGACGCCGTGCAGCAGAGAATAACAGGAATCGAGTTAATCTCTAATGTCAGCAATTCGCTCATTTGTAAGAGTTAAAGCGTTTAAGTCCACGACCGATGTGGGTCGCAACATGAATGGACTTAGATTGAGCCTGAACAGACTTGGTAGATCAACTACTAGTATAGGTAAATCATTTGAGTCATCATTAACACTACTCGAGTTTCAGAAAAGTTTTATACAAGAGACGTCGCAGAAAGATAGAGTATATGAGCAAGCAAAAGATAGAGAAAAGAAACTTCTTGCATCTCGTTTAAAGATACAAGAGAGGAGAGCTGCATTTCGTAAGAGACGTGAGGATTCTGCAAAATTAGCAAACCAACTTGCTAAAGAAAAGAAAGAAGCACAAAAGAAAGAAGCTAAAGAAATACTAACACCTTTCAAGAAAATGCTTGCAAGGATTGGTGGTTTCTTCGGCACGTTATTTGGTGCGTTTGCATTGTTTGGTGGTCTTACATGGATGCAAAAGAATGGAGAGGCAATAAAAACAGTATTTAAGGTAGTAGCATCACTGGTAAAGTTTACATATAAAATTGCTAGTTTCGGTATAGGTCAGGTCTTCAATGGCATGGTCAGAATGTTTGGGACTGGAGTACCTGGCGAAAATAAGATACAGAGAGTATTCAGATTCTTTACAGGTGGTTTGCAATTCTTAGTTGGTCTTGCAGCTCTCAAGGGTGCACAATATATTCTTATGCCATGGAAACTATTTGGTGATGTTAACAAACTACGAGATATTTTTTCAAACGCTAAGACAGCTGAGGAGGGTGCAAATCAGGCAACTCAAAGAGTAAAGAGTGGATATTATGATAAGAAGACTGGTCGTTACTATACAAAGCAAGAATATAACACAATGCGTAAAGCTGCTAGGAAGAAACCTGGCGGTATAAAATCATTTGAGAATAGAGTCAAACCAACCACAAAGATTAGTGGCATGAGAATGGGTGCTACCAGACGTATGAGTAATGCATTCAAAGGAATAAAAGGAAGGATACCTGGTGGCGGTGCTACTATGTTGGCAGGTGCTACATCTGTAGTTGGTGGTTTATCAAGAGCATTTGCAGGAGATCAAGAAGGAGAAGCAGCAGGTACAGCAGTAGGAGCAGGTGTAGGTAAAGCAATCGGTGGTGTAGCGGGAGCAGCAGCAGGTGGTGCATTGTTACCATTCTTAGGACCTTTCGGACCTATGATAGGTGCTGCTATTGGTGACTTTTTAGGTGGATTTATTGGTAGTAAGATAGGACCTATTGTCCAACCTATCTTTGAGCCTATGGCACGAGCATTTGGCATGATGAAGGAGATATTCCTAGCACCACTCATGCCAGTGATTGAGCCAATGAAGGAGTTACTTGGCACATTCTTCAAAGCATTGGGTAATATTGTTAGCACTATCATGAAGGCAATTACTCCTATCATGAAGTTTGTGGGTCTAGTATTGGGTGGTGCTATGAAGACAATATTTAGAGTATTGTCATTCACATTTAATTTAATTAAGAATATTGTCGCATTCACCTTAAATCCTATAGGATTTGCATGGGATGTTATAAGACGTAAGGATCCTGGCAGAGACGTAGATATAAATCAGGTAGCAAATGCAAAAGGATCAGAAAAACAACCAGATCTTGAGCAGTTTGACAAGGGTGGAAAATATTTTGGAAAATTCTTCAATGCTGAGGTTATCACAGGAAATGCAGATAACAAACAGTTGATAAAACCAAAGGTTATAATACAGAAACCAAACGTAGCAGAGCCAGAAGAGTTTGCTGCAGGTGGAATATTTAGATTTGCTCTTAGAAAGTCATTAGTTTTCTTTGCAACAGGTATGATAGCTGTCCTTAAAAAAGCAGTAGCAAAACTAGAAAGAAATGATGTGCCAACAGAAGAGAAAGATTTAGGTGGTGATGTAAAAGTCCCATATGACTTTGTAAAATCAAAGTTAGGTGTAGATTCAAGTGTATGGGATACTTACAGAAATACACTAGCTGGCATTGAATCTAGTGATAACTATCTTGCAATAGGTGGCAGTGAAGGAAAATATGATGGTAGATATCAAATGGGTGCTATGGCAAAGACTGATGGTGCAAGGATGTTTGGTATCCAAGATCCTGGTCATAGTCTTCCAATGAGAATAATATTCAGAAGGAATAAGGAATTGCAGGAGAATCTACTTGCAGGATATACTGCTGCAAATATGTCATACTTATCTCCATCCAAAGAGTTTATGGAGAGATCTAAGTTAGATCAGATGGCAATCTTGGGTTATGCACACAACACAGGGTGGAATGCTGCATTGAAATGGTTACAGTCAGGTGAGGTATCTGAAGATGGATTTGGCACAAAGAGCACTAAATTCTATGAAGCATTAAAGAAAGCATTTGCAGATCAAATTCAGTTACCAGAATCTAGTGCTAAACCAACATCTATCCCTGATCCTGCAGCGAAAGGGTCAAAAGAGGAGTCAGATTCAGAGGTAGAGACGAAAGAGGAGACGAAACCACAAGCAAAGAAAGGAAATTTACTTAACACCTTAGCATCAATGGCAAAGAATGTGCTTCAAGATGGTATTGATCTGATTCAACCTCATCTTACACCTCCTCCAACAGCAGGTACTAGCACAGATTACAGTGATAAAATAAAAACAAGTGCACAACAACAAAAAGATTTAGAAAGTGGTGCTGCCATGGCAGGTAACATAGTCCCAGTCTCTGTCCCAGTCCCAATAAATAGTGGAGGACAAGGTGGTGGACAAAATCCTGTACAAATCTTTACTCCTTTACATCCAGCTATTCATAAGTAATGGATAAACCTAAGACCACTATTAAAAAACCTGCCCTTTATAAGATGGTATCTTTCAAGGGAGTGGATAAGAGTGCGAGTAAAGAAACCAAGGATATGAATGAGGGATTGAAGGTAAATCTAAGTGCCGTCAATAGTCTTGGTGCCACTGTAAACTCTCTTTCAATAGTTGCTAATAAGATGGCAGGCACTATGAAAGAGATAGTAGATTTCCAGATATCAGAAAGAGGTATAACTGAGAGATATAGAAAGAGAAAAGATGAAGACGAAAAACGTGAAAGAAATAGAGAGGTAGTAACAAAGAAGAAAGTAGAGCAAAGAGAAAAGAGAGACGAAGCTGCAGATGTAAAGAAAGAATCTAATAGATTTGTTGAGAGACTTGGTGCAGTAACTAAAGCAATGTTTGGAGGATTCTTTCAGACATTCGCTAAGATTGCTGAGTGGTTATTCTCAGGTATAGTTAAGTTTGCAATATTTGACTTCTTAATGAAGAATCCAGAAAAAGTCAAACGACTGGCAAAAGGTTTATATCAAATAGGTAAGTGGGCATTTGGTGTAATTAGTTTCCTTGGAGGATCTGCAGCAAGTGGTCTTATAAAATTCTTAGAGAATCCATTAAGTCTAAAAGGATTCTTCGGGGTGATGCAATTTGCTTTATCATTAGCACCTTTGTTTGCAGGGTTTGCTATACTCTCAAATCCACTAGCAGCACTCAAAGGTATTAAGGCAGTAGTAGGCATGCTATTTGGCATGGTGAAAAACCTAATGAAAGCGGGTAAAATAGGTGGTAGACTTAAGAAATTTGCAGGGACAACTCTAGGTGGTAATCTGTTGCGTGGTAGTGCTTTTGGTGGTGCAGCGTATGCAACGGCTCGTCTAGCAGGCATGGATCAGGCAGAGGCAATAGGTACTGGTATTGGAGCAGGAGCAGGATCACAGATAGGTGGTGCTATTGGAGCAGCAACTGGAATACCTGGCGGAGCAATGTTAGGTCAAGCAGCAGGTGCATTTGTTGGTGGAGCAGCAGGTGGAGGTATTGCTAAAGCAATGGAGCCTATTATTACACCATTCAAGCAATTCTTCGCACAAGTTGGTGAAGTATTCTCAGCAATCTTTACACCTATACAAGAGGCAGCAGGAGATTTCTTTAAGGCACTTGGTGGTGCATTTAGTGCGGTCTTAGATTTTATTGAGCCAGCAATGCCGACTATCAAGAAAGTTGGTGCATTCTTTGGCACAGTAGCATTTGCACCTTTGATTGGATTGATGAAAGCATTGACTTTTGTATTAGGTTTCTTTGCAGGTGGATCTGATAAAGATAAGGCTCCGAAAAAGGAAGTAGCTAAGAAACAAGCAAAAGAGGTAAAGACTACTACTAAGAAACAAGTATCGGGTCGATTCGACATGGATACTGGTAAGGCATATATTAACGATAAAGAAGTCTCTACAGATGAATATGTTGCTTACTACAACATGAGTCGAGCTGAGAAACTTGCTAATTATGGTGTTGAGCCAAAGGCAGAGGGTGGTATTATAGTTGTCCCAGAAATGGCAAAAGGTGGAGAAGCTGCAGATTTAGGAGAAGCATCTCAGGATAGTGATGTTAATGGTGCACTAGGTAATGTTTTAGGATATATGAAGAAGATGGTCGGACTCCTAAAGGAAGGAGACGGCGGTGGTGGATGGTTAAACCCTAATAACTGGTTTGCAGGTGGTGGTAAATTAGGTGGATGGATCAATGGTCCTCAGTCTGGTTATCCTGTAAGTTTAGATGGTGGTAAATCTACATCATTCATTGGTCACGGTTTAGAGTGGGTTGGATATCCTAAGAAAGCAACTGGTGGATCAGCATTTATCGTCCCATTCAATACACCTAAGACAAAATCAAATGCAGGTCTAACTGGTCAAAGAATGAAAGAAGCAGCGAATAAAGGTTATGCTTTACCTTTCGCTGCAGGTGGTGAATATAATTCATATCAAGAGTTAATCGCAGCAGGTGGGACTGTAGACGATGTTGCTGCGGGTGATTTTAGGGCTGTTACAATTTATGGACCTTGGGAATACTATAGGACAGGTTTCTTAGGATTGAAGAAAGGAAAGAGGAGAATGAAAAATACATTCTATACAGATGGTAACTATCAGGATGCACAGATGCCTATCGCTGATTATGTTAACATGAAGATGGGATGGAATGAGACCAACTCAAAAGCAACTATAACCAAAGCGGATGACACAAAGAAAAATTTAAGAGGATCAGGTGCCAAGGATAGAGGTAGAGAGGGTGGTAACTTTAGTGGCGATCAACAGGACAATGAGAGAGGTGAATATGCATTTAAGAATAGAGAAAATACAAGAAAGATATCACCTTATAAAAAGACACCTGATCCAAGGGATCTAGAGAAACTATTGAATCCTGTTGTTGAGAAAGCTAAAGATATCAAAGATTTCGTTGGTGATAAAATAAATGAATATAGAATACAAGAGAATGCTGAGTTGCAAAAGATGGTAACTGAAAGCAACGCAGCCATGGCATCTGCTATAGAGCAACAAAATACTGCAGTATCAACAATGGCAAATGCAAATATGGATGGAGGAGGTGTAGGACAACCAGAAGACATTCCTATCATTACACCTAACTTCTTCCAGTGGAATGAAGCAGATCCATTCTTTGTTTCTAAGTTTGATCAATTTAGAAGCACAAAACCTGATATGCACTGCACACACAATCTTAAATAATGGCAAATAGAAGATCAAAAATTGTAGAGCTGAATGAAGCATCCATTGCCTTTGGTGAAACTGGTAAGATGGAGTGGCAGGAGGCTTTGTCACCTAAAGCAAGATATAAGGGAGACGAGGTATACGATATCCGTGATCTTGTTGCGTCTATGGAATACATGGAGTCTATCGATAGTCCATTTCTAAGATGTGACATGACAATAGTTGACTCTATTGATCTATACAAACAGATTCGTGGTAAAGAGGTTGTTAAAATAAAAGTAACAACAGAAAGCTCAGATTCTGATCCTTTAGAAGTTATCTTTCGTGTATTTAAACTTGGTAGTTTTATCAAGAATGAGAGAGCAGCGATGTATATTTTACATCTTACATCTCATGAAGCATTTTTAAATGAGGCAAATAGAATCTTTGGTGCATTCGGACCTTGCGAGAAACATAAAGATAAAGTAAATTTTCCTAAGTATGTTGCTAAAGATGTATTGAAAGGTGGAGAGAAAGTAAAAGCAGTAAACTTTGAGAATCATAGTAAATTATGTTTCAGTTGTCCTAATTGGAGACCTTATGATGCTATTACATATCTTGGTGACAAGGTATTGAGACTTGAGGGTGGTGGTAAGAGATCTATAATGCAATCAGGTTTCTTATTCTATGAAAATAGACATGGATTTAACTTTCAATCTATCGATAAGTTATGCTCACAAGAGCCGTTGAATATTCCCACATACACCTACATGCAGGCAGGTGTAGAAACAGATCCTATCAAGGAATATTTTAAGATAGAATCTATATCTTTCCCTGATAAAGTTAATCATTTAGAAAAATTAAGATCAGGTTTATATAAAACATCAGTGTTAGGTATATCTGTGCCCTCTGTTAGTTTAAGTCACATGCCTACAGGATCATCAAGTGAAGGTAGTGAGAAATCTACAGAAGTAAAACGTAATAACTTTACTACCACTTATGAGAGCACTTTTGATAAAGCATCTACTATCGATAGAGGTAGACCATTTCAACAGACAGGTTTTGATACAGAAACACAACCTGCTACAAGATATAAGTTTAGAATCATGCCAACATGGACTCATCAGTCTAGTATAGGTAGTGATCCAGATGGTGGTACGAAGACAAAGTTTGACACATTGAGTGTATCAAGTTATGCTGTTGCTAGATATGCATTACTTAACGCTATTCAGTTGACAATAGTTGTACCTGGCAATACAACTTTAGCAGTTGGAAAGATAGTAAAAGTCAGCATTCCCGCATCTAGGACTGATAATTCTAAAGATGTGAAGCAAGATCGTGTATATAGTGGTAAGTATTTGATTGCCAGTTTGAAACACATCTATCGTAAAGAAGGTATGACTACCACTCTTTATCTTACTAAGGACTCTATCCGAGAAGATAAATAGTATTAATCATAGGTATAATAAAATGAAATCAATCGAATCACACATCGCAAAGGATAAAGACATCCTTGACGATCCATCTACTAACCCACAAATGCGTCGCCATATTGAGGTTGAATTGCATGAGTTAGAAGATTACGTCGATCATCATAAAGAAGAGATCGAAGCAGGGGATCACCATGATCCAAATGCACTTGAGTTATTCTGCGATCAGCATCCAGAGGAGCCTGAGTGTTTAGTATACGATGACTAATTATGAATAACATTGGACTAGAAGTTGTCTTTTGGACAACCCTATCGGTATACTTGCTTGCAAAGGCAGGTGTATTTAAAAAATAATGGCACATCGTAAAAAAACAAACAAACTTAAAAACCCCCCATCAAAATGGAAGGATAAGTTACTTGAAGAAGGACCGAAGTCCTTCATGCAAGCAATCCTCTATGAACAACTTAAAAAAAAGCAACCGTAGATTTATGTTATCAACCCAGTATCGTCTCCGTCTTGAGGACATATGCAAAAGCATCGCTGCAGGACAAGAAGTAAGTATAGAAGATATGATATGGGCAGAGAAATTATCCAAAAGAAATACATCAGCACGAGGAATGCTGCAAACAGCAAGAAGGTTGAGTAGAAATGAAGACGAAGCGTCTTTTCTTAAATACTTGAATATAGGAGACCCCGATTCAAGTAAACATAGAAGGGGTTTCACGGATGCAGGAGATATCGCTGATTGGTTTCGTAATGATAGACCAGACGATTGGAGGCAAAGAGACTAATGAATGGTAGGTTAGACAAAGTTGCAATGACCAACAGACTTATGCAACTCAAAAGAGAATTGCACTACAAGTGCGAAATCGGAGAGAAAGGTAAGTGGGAATGTAATGGAGCTAACGAGTATCTCAATAGGGTTTTTGATGTTTTAGATGAGTATTGGCAATAGTTATAAATACTGTTAGAAAACACTAACAATATTGTAACAATGCGTACAAAGACAACTAAAAAGGCAATAAAACATATCTTAAAGAATAAGGAAGACTGGTCACCCGCAGAGGTGGCATATGCTGAAATGGTTAAGAAATCACTTAAAAATGATTAGTTTTGAAGAAGCATTATGTGGACATTATACTAATAAAGCTCAAGCAACATCAGATCCACAGAAGTGGCCATGGGTCAACATAGAATGGACTGAGATAAAGAAGGGTAAGATTTTAGAATGTAAATCTTGGTATGAGTATGAAGGTCCTAATAAACCTTATAAACATTTTAGAGCAAAGATAAAACGAATTCATGAAGACATCATTGAATGCGACACATTAGATCTTAAGAAAAATAAGAAAGGATGTGGATTTGTTTTTGTAAAGATGGACGACGGCACATGGTGGGGTGAAACCAATGGTCCTTGTGTTGTCAATGATATAAACATAACTGCACTTGCTAGATTCAATGGCACCGATTACTGGTCATTCGATAACGGTCGAAGACTACGATCAGGTGCTTTTGTTTGGGGAAAAGAGGAAAAAGATGGAGAATTTCATTTCAAGAAACTCGCTAAATAACTTATATCCATACTAATATTATGAAGACAGATTATTCTGGATCGGACGGATTCACTTGGTGGGTCGGGGAAGTCGAGTCTAACAAAGACCCGATGGTGCTCGGTCGTGTCAAAGTGCGTATCTATGGATGGCATACAGGTGGTAACGATAAGGAAGATTATGTCAAGAAGTTACCAACTGAGGCATTGCCATGGGCTACATGTCTCGTCCCTAACGACAAACCACAGGTAAAACAAGTAGGTACTGCTGCAGCACTACAAGAGGGTGCTATGGTGGTAGGTTTCTTCATGGATGGAGAAGAAGGACAAGTGCCTATGGTTATGGGTGCATTCCATACTGTGAAGGATAAAGACCAGAAAGGTGATACATTTGCTGCTAGTCCTGAGGAAGCAAAAAAGGATGATGATAATCCTGTACAAGCACAAACGCTGACAGGTGAAAAGGTAAACTCAGGTAATACAAACCCTAAAGTAATTACAGCACCCTCAAGTCCTGGTGGTGAAGAGGATGAGTCTAGGGGTGCAATGGGTAAAGCAGCAGTTGCTAACTCTGGACACGGAGACCCAACAACCAACCCTATGATCGTGCCGTCCGAAATGGAAGGCGTTGCTGATGGTGTAAATGGTGCAGCAGGTAAAGGATTCCAGACTGACTTATCTCGTATGTTAAACGAGCTAGGTAACATGACTACTCAACTTGCTAGAGGTAAGGATGGCACATATGTGTCTATGATTACTGGTAAAGTTGTACCTGGCGACCCAATAAAAGAAAGACTTAATAAGATCACAAACTTCTTGAGTGGTGGTCTATCTGGTATGCTTGCACCTCTAAAGCAAGCAATGGCAGAGGCAGTAGCAAAGGCAGTTAATATACTTGTAAAACTATTAGCAAAGTTTGTGCCACTAGCAGTGCTCAAGGTATTGATGGCTGCATTGGATCAGATCTTAGATATATTTTGCGTCCCTGTCCCTGCATGGTTAGGTTTAGTCAATGGTGCACTAGGTGATATTAGTAGTTTTGCTAACGGTCTAGTCAATGGTATTGTTGATAAGATTACAGATAAAATTGATTCTGTCACCAGTAAGGTAGATGGTATTATTGATCGTATGCTCAATGGTGCACAGAAAGCCATGGCAGATACTGCGAACACCATAGGTACTATCATGACTGGTATCTTGGGCGTAGCACAGGCTGGGAAAAAGATACAACAATTTGCAGGTGCAGTTAAGACTATTCTTACTACTGATTTCTCTAAGTTAGATTGGGGATCTCTATTAGGTATTATCTTAGGTATATTAAAAGCATTATTTGCAAAAGACTGTGGACGAACGACGAAGGTCACGAAGACGAAAGGGTGGTTTCCATTACTGGGGACTACCCGATGCGATACGTTTGGTGAAACACTCAAAGCGAGTGGAGCAGCTCCAAGTGCATCACAATATAATAACGATAAGTCTGGTAGAGGATTCTTCCATGACTTGTATAACAACTTAGATCCATATAGACAAACAACTCAAACATTCTTAAACGGCACAAGCATCATTGAAGATGCTACGCCTGGTAAAGAGAAACGTATTAACTCAGGTCCTGGTGGTGTAACCACTATTGAAGATAGACTTGGTAACGTCCATAAGAATGTCCCTAACAATGATACAAGAATCATTGCGAAAGACTGCTGTGAAACTGTAAAAGGTAATAAGACTCTAACTGTAGAGGGTGACTATCATCTCAAGGTTATGGGTAACTTTGACATAGAAGTTATCGGTGCTATGAATATTAATCAGAGCAACGGAGATCCAACTGAAACAACTGGATCATCTAAACCTACCAATGGTAGCACTAGTGAAAACACAGTTACCAATACAGATGCAAACAATTACTATAAACCTCCAATACCTGTATATGGATCTGCAAATTATCCTGCATATCCAAAGGAGCCAGGTAGTGATAGGTATGGACGTAGACCTGGTGGATCAAGTCTAGCCGTCCCTACTAAGTCAGGTAGTGATAAAGAGCAATCATCTGTTGAAGTGAAACATGGTGACCATACCATTGCATATAGTGGCATTATAACCATGCAAGCAGCTGACATAAAACTAGCCGCGGCTGATAAAGTTAACGTAGCAGCACAGGTAACTAAGATTGAAGGTAATGCTATTGATTTAGTTGCTGATGGTGAGATCACTATGGAAGCAAACTGGATCAGTAAATTCCTAGGGTCAGGTGAATTGTCATTTGTTAATATGTTTAGTCTTGATATTATGCCTAAGATCTCAGGTGTATTCCAGATGGTCAAAGGATCTATTGTTGATGCATGCGTAGACCAACCAGGTATTCCTCCTGCTATGCCCCCACTTCACATTCGTATTTCCAACGCTACTACTTTGGTAGGTGGTATGGCAGACGTAGTAAGTGGCACAACAGGAGCACACTTTACTTTCGTTAATACAGCTTCGGGTGGTATTGCAGAGATTGTCAATGCTGCAGGTGGTGCAATTATTAACCAAGTAAATAATGGTATCGCATCATATGGTGTGAATACTGGATTCTTCGCTGCAGGATGCTCTGCAGGTCCTACTCAGATATATGGCTTGCCAGTTTTGTTAAACTGATGTATGATATGGGGATCTATACCCCATACTATGCCAACACATGTAAACGGCAGTGATGTCGTGGAGCATATATTTGTGACGATGAGTCAAAGGAAAGTAAGAATCCTAGACGAAGCAGGTTACGAGGAAATCGTTAAATACAAATGGGATGATGAAGGTAGTCAAGGTTTTTCAGAAACCATTGCTATGTTTCAAGCAACAGTCCCTAAGGATATAATCACATTCTTACCATGAATAACATCATTACACTTACACAAGAAGAGATTGAAGATAACTTTGGTTTTGCGTTGAAACTTTGCGAAAAGGGTCACACAATCAAAGTTATAACTAAAGATGAAAAAGCAGTTTTGCTTACACCAGTAATGGGATACACTCAACTTCCTGATGATGTGAATATTCCAGATGCTGAGGAGTTTACTCCTGACCCTGCTGCTGTGGGAGCATATGTAGCAGAATCTATGCGAGAAATGACACAGGACTTCTAATGGCAATCAAGGTAACAGAAAACTTTTGTTATCTAGAATTACCTGATGTTGGGAAGCAAATCGTTAAGATGTATAAAATTGGTGGCATACCATATACATTTGACGAATTGCCAGAATTTATGCAAGGTGACCCTGACATTATTCTAGATGCAGAGACATCACCAGAGTATACCATGGAGCAAATGTATAACTATTCATGTTATCTCTGTGACGAGGAAATGCACCCATTAATGTGGGATTTGGAGGGGTATGTCGAAAATTTCGAGGAAGTCCCAGACGCATAGTAGATATTGTATAAATAAAGTTGTAACTAAATAGCGAGCGGTTGTGGCAACCAAAAGAATATCACAATTAGGTACGATAACGGATGCAGAGGTTACTGGCGAGTCGATTCTCCCTGTAGTTATTTCTGATCCATTACAACCAAACCGCAAAGCCAAAGTAAACCAGTTGCATAGAGGTGTGAGTGCAGGTACAGCAGCCACGCCTGGTCTATGTTTCGATTTGGACAGGGACACAGGACTCTATCAAGCACAAGCAAACGAGATTGGTATAACTTTTGGATCTGCGACAATCTATAACACTAGAGTAGCAAACACTGATGGATCTTCAACGGTCAACATCACTGCTATAGATACTGCTAGTTCCAATAGTAATGTACAAATCACTCCTCAGGGTAGTGGTTATTTTACTGTACAAGGTCTTACTCAGTTTAAAGACGTTGAATTCTATCTAACAGGTGATCAAAACCCTGCTAAGAGAGCATTCTTTAACGCTGATACTATCTCTACACAGTCAGGTACAAAGAGATTTGACTTACCCGACGTAGGTGTAAGCACATCTACCACACTGGTTGCTAACGATACATTCCAATCATTGACAAATAAGACTATCATTATTAAGGATAGTGAGTTGTCAATCACTGGATCTACATCAACAGATAAGATAGCAAAACTTGAGTGTGATGCATGGCAATCACCAGGCACACATATATACAGGTTACCAGATTTCGGTGCTACACAAACTCAATCTACTTTGATTGATGATATCACAGAGCAGAATATTTACAACAAGAATATGGTTAACCCCACATTCTCAAATACACCCTCTGGCGATCCTCAAAACCCTACACCACAAGTAATTTTTGATTCATCTGGTCTAACTGCAAACCGCACTATTATATTTGATGACCTCAATGCCACACTTGTAGGTACAGACTCTACTCAAACACTAAGTAATAAAGTATATCAGGGTGCAATATTTGCAGATAACTCGGACTCTATAGGTATTAACAGGAAAGTTACATTTGATCTATCTAATATTGAAGATAATCAAAACTATTCCTTCAGTTTTCCTAATAATGATCCTTCTGCCCCGCTAAATACTTCCGACTCTTCAGTTTTAGTAACTGAATTGAAGACTCAAACTCTAGTCAACAAGACATTTGAATCCGCTAAGATTAACAACCCTAACGATTTAAACGGTCTAGTTACTATTGATGTTTCTAATATCACTGAGGCAGTATCGATTCAATTCCCTAATGCGGATGCGACGTTACTTTCAACGAATAACATTGCTGAGGTAGGTATTAGTTTCGGTGGTCCTATTTCAGCACCAGTACTAGGTGGTCAACTTAGACTACAATCACATTTCCAGTCAGGATGGTAATTAAAAAATGACAGCAGGACGATTAGCTGCCGTATCACCCGCAGCAACCACAGATACGTCGCTATATAAGGCGAATATAACAGACACAGCATCAACGGTAGTTAATGTATGTAACCAGAATTCTGGTGCAAGCTCATACAGATTAGCGTTGAGAGACTACGATCAGGTATTACACCTTGATGGATTAAACTCTAGTGCATATAAGTTTCAAAGAGGTAATCCTGTAACAAGTTATTACTTGAATATCAATCCAGGTTTTACTGATTTGGATGCAGTGCCTGGCACAAACTTTACTACAACTAATGGTGCTACAGCAACCATACTTGATGTATTCAAACCTACAACTGCTGTTACATATTACACAAAGATTTCTGAAATCATCCAACTTAGTTTCGCTGCTGACTCTCTGACTGGTACTCCTGTCAATGGTGAGACTATTACTGGGGCAACTTCTGGGGTTACTGCATCTAATCGTGGTTTAATCGGTGCAGGTACTTCAGCATATATTGAGCTTGCTGATGTTGCTACAGGAGCTACTACAGTTAACGTAGATAGAAATACTGGTCTTGCTGACGGTATGTATCTAACTGTTGGAGATTTTGCTAACGCTGATAGCACAAATGAAATTCTTTCTATTGATGCCTCTGGTATTAACACTACAACTAACGTCCTGACTGTTACTCGTGGTGCACTTAATACTACACCTGCACCAATTCCTGCAGGACGTCTATCTGTTGCTTGGTCAGCATCTGCTACCGTTACAACGATTGACGAGGGTGGCACATATGCAGCAGGTGATGTAACACTCACCGTTGCTGACTCTACTGGTTTTGTGACTGGTGGATATGTATTGGTTGACAATGAGATATTAAGTATTACAGGTGTTGCAGGTAACGATCTAACTGTTGAGCGTGGAGCTTACGGTACATCTGATGTTAACCATAACAATGGTGCTACTATCACATTGTTAACTAACAACGGACAATATTTACTTAACTGGTTTACAACGGACGAAGGACTTACTTTCGCAGGTGGTGCTGCTGCAACTGTATCATTCAGTGCAACTTCATCTCAAACAATCAGCACAAAGTTTGTTTTATCTGAAACAGGTGCAAGTGCTACAGATCACATCTTTAACCAAGCACTACAATTAGACCTTAACAGGACTTACATCTTTGATCAAAGTCATTCGTCTAACGCAAGCAATGCCTTCAGATTTTCAGCAGATGATAGTGAAGGTCCTAATGGATCAGGTACTGAGTATACTACAGGTGTTACTAAGGTAGGTACTGCAGGACAAGCAGGTTGCACAGTAACTATCAACATCACATCATCTACCTCTAACCTCTTGAATGTATATTCTGAGGATGGACTTGATCCTTCACAGACTGGTGGTCGTGGTTTTACTGTTAACGTGCAGTTGACACCAACATACACAAGAATTTACATATACAACGTATCAGGTGAAACACTTGCAGCAGCAGATACATTTACTGTTGGAAGCACTACACAAACAATACAAGCAAGCGGAGTATGGTCAGGTCCTTATGGATACGTCCATGACTGGGATCCCGCAACTAATCATCTAAAAGTTTCTATCGATAGAAACTCTGCTGCATTTGCAGTAGGAAATACATTCTACGATTCACCAACTTTAATTAATGGCACAAGATCTTTATGTGAGGTTGTCGATGGTAAAATTTTAACTGTTGACACAATCGGCGGTGCCGATGCAAGCAGGACTGCAGGCACATATACAGTATCAGGATCATCCAATGGTAGTGGTACAGGTCAGTCATTCTCGGTTGTAGTCGCAGCATCTACAGGTGCAGCGAGTGTAACTATATTAAATGGTGGTAAGAATCACTCAGTAGGCAACACAATTACTATCCTTGACAGTGATCTAGGTGGTGGTGGAGCAGCAAACCTAACATTTAATGTAGCGACTATCTCATCTGGTATTCAAACTTCTGCTACAGGAGTTTATAATGTCAGTGATTACGTTTTCTATGATAAAGCAATCAATGGAAATGTAACAGATAAAAACTCATCTATTATCGTCGGACCAGGTCAAAACCTGATCTGTCGTGCAGCAAATACAAACGTATCATTTATTGTTAATGGATTTGAGTCAAACTCTTCTGATTACGAAGTAGTTAATATGACTAAATCAGCGAGTGAAGGTGGTGGCGGTGGAGCAGCACCCTAACTAAATATCTCAGTGGGCAATCCTTAAATGGCACTAACTCGTCTTAAAAATATCATTACATCGAGGACTGGACGTATTATATACGTTAACCCCGATGATTTTGATGCTTCAGATTCATTTGATAACAGAGGTAACTCAGCGTTACGTCCGTTTAAGACGTTGCAGCGTGCATTTTTAGAAGTATCAAGATTTTCATATAGAGTTGGTTTAAGTAATGACGAATTTGATGCATTTAGTATCTACCTATATCCGTCAGAATATGTTTTAGATAATAGACCAGGTTTATCAGATTTTAACCAGATCCAACCATTCAATGAGAATACTAACTTTGATATAACTTCTGCATCTAATGAGCTTTACAAATTCAATTCAACTCGTGGTGGCATTATTGTACCCAGAGGTTGTTCCGTCGTGGGATCCGACCTCAGAAGAACTAAGATTGTACCTAAATATGTGCCGTATCCCACAGTACAAGGATCCCTTGGTATAACTGCTGCTAACGAGCCTGATCCTACTGCTATCTTTAGATTGACTGGTGCCACATACTTCTGGCAGATGTCATTCTTTGATGGAGATAACAACGGTGTATTCTATAGAGACGACCTTTCACAGATCGCACCTAACTTCTCACATCATAAACTAACGTGTTTTGAATATGCTAACACTACAGATCTAAACTTATACTATCAAAAGATCTCAAAAGCATATGCAACAATTCCTGATTCCTCTGGTATCATAGCTCAAGACCAATTACAGGCAAGAGTCGAGGAAAACAGAATTGTAGGTCCGATCTCTGATGAATTTGCTGTATCACAGATCATACGAAATGGACAGACAGCAACCGCATTTACCGTGGATGAATTGGGTAACCCCAAAAACCACGGTTTCTCTGTTGGAGTGGCAGTTAATATATCTGGTGTAACAGGTCCTACTGAGCAAGATCAATTACTATACAACGGATCATTCTTTGTTACATCTGCACAAGGTAACCAGTTTACATATCAAATGTCAGCTGAGCCATCTGGTAATGCTATTGGTAGTAATATATTAGTTAAAGTTGAGATTGATACTGTAGACTCAGCGTCTCCATATGTATTCAACTGCTCGTTAAGATCAGTGTGGGGTATAAATGGTATGCATGCTGATGGTGCAGAGGCAACTGGTTTTAAATCCATGGTTGTTGCCCAGTTTACAGGTATATCACTACAAAAAGACGACAGAGCATTCGTATTATATAACCCAACTACAGGTCAATATGAAGCACAAGCAGCAGGGTCTGGTGCACACATTAATGGTCTGGCAAAATATCGTAAAGGATGGCGTAACTGCCATATTAAAGCATCCAATGATGCATTTATTCAAGTCGTTTCTGTGTTTGCTGTTGGATTTGGTGACCATTTCTTCAGCAATAGTGGTGGTGACCTATCTATCACTAATAGTAACAGTAACTTCGGGAATACCTCTCTCAGATCTACTGGATTTAAGTCAGCAAGTTTCACCAAAGACAAGGCAGGACAAATTACGCACGTTGTACCTCCTAAAGGATTAAGTGACGTAGAGGAAATATCAGTAAACTGGGTAACAATCGATATTAACAAGACCAGAGCAGCAGCGGATCCAACAAAACTATTTTTATATGGATACTCAGTAGAAACTGGCAAACCACCATCAAAAGTCCAAGGCTATACAGTTGGTGCTAGAAGAGATGACGTCAACACCCCAGACAGAGTTTATGTATTGTTGGTGGCATCTGGTGCATCTGAGCCAACAACTCACTATGCAGAGATATCTCCTTCAGGTACTACAGTAACAGGCACATCACCTGGTGATGATGATTCTCCACTCAAGTGGGATGTTACACAACAAAACTGGTATATCCAAGTAGATGGTAGTCAGAATACAATTTATACTACACTACAGTCTAATACAACATATCAAAATCTAGGATTCACACCTACTACATTCATTCGTAGGGTGCCTGATGCTAGAAACCTTGTCGATAGAATCTATCGTTATCGTTACGTCCTTGACAAAGATGCATTCCCAGTGCCTAGGACACCGATTACTGGTTTCGTTATTCAGCCTAGATCATCCGAGACTAACTCTCCTGCATATTCAAGGACATACTACATCTATGCAGTTGAGACATATCAAGAGTTTGTAAGAGGTGTCACTGATGGTATATACTATCTGACTCTTCTTAATGCTTCAGTCAGCCCAACAACAACCAACTTCAACGATTTCTTCTTCTCTCAACAAACAGTGGATCTCTACCCTGCATTTGACAGAGATAATCCTGTTGCAGATCCTGCAGCATCTATCTCCATTGCAGACAATGAAGTCTTGGGCTTGGTGAAGACAACCGACGGTGCATCACCGACACCTAACGAGAATACACAGTTGTCTATTACAAAAGAAACAACACAGTATTATCTACAGGAGTCACAAAATAACTTAGGATATACTACAGCATCTAACGTGTTGAATGGTATCTCAGTTACTGCACGTCTGGGCGATGCAGAGGAAAGAAAGATTCCTCTAAAACTTAACGCTGACAGTAGCGTCCAACCTCTGCTAGTAGAGCTGAGACGATACTCTATCCTCAGAGCGTCAGGTCACACGTTTGAATACCTTGGTTTCGGACCAGGTAACTATTCAACTGCATTCCCATCTACACAGGTGGAAGTGTTATCTCCTGCTCAGGTTAGATTATCACAGTCACTAAAAGAATCAGCAGGTGTTGCATACTACTCTGGTGTTAATAGTGATGGTGAGTTATTTGTTGGTAACCAGGTTATTAACCCAGTTACAGGTCAGATAACTAATGAGGATATTGCACAACTTAACGTGTTGGGTGAAGAGGGCACAACTATTGAGACATTCTCAGAGTTGGTCTTAACTGACAAACTAACCGTAATTGGTGGTGCATCCAACCAGTTAGAATCTGTATTCTCAGGTCCTGTTACATTCCAGAAGAAAGTAACATCACAGGATGAAGTCCAGTCACTAGAGTTTACATACTCTAACGACGACGGCACAGTGCTGAGAAAAACATTCCTAGCTGAGGATGACGGATCTGGATTACCTGTTACACAGGCAGGGTCTGCATTCAACTCAGGAGACATGTGTTACAACATAGATTGGGCACCAGGTCAAGCACTTGGTTGGATTTATGATGCAGGCACATGGTATAAGTTTGGTTTGAGTGATACTACACCCATCACATCAAATCGTTATAGTGGCGTCACACACTATGGTGTTGGTATAGCACCTGATGCTACAAATAGAATGAAGATTGGTGGTAACTTCTACATCGATGGCAACCTTGATGTATCGGGTAACTATGGATCAGCAGATAAGTATACACTTGCAACTGGTTTAGCAAACTCTAACAACGGCACAACATATAGTGGCGATGGAGCAACTGCAACCTTTGCTATATCTGCAGGTCATACTTCATACTCACTCTTGGTATTCCTTAATGGAGTATGTCAAGTGCCAGGTGTTGATTATCAAGTGAGTGGAAACTCAGTTGACTTCTCTATAGGTACAGTGCCTCAAACAGGAGACACTATACATGTAAGAGAATTGGTTATCTAAATAAAATATCGAGAGGAAGTAGATGTCTACTAAGATTAATGGTAATCAGATTGACGCTGCCACAAGAGCAATTATTACTGCTCTAACTGTGACAGAGCAGATCAACCTGCCTTCCCTTACTCAAACAGCAATTAATGGTCTCGGTACACCTGCCTTTGGTACTTTGGTTTATAATGCAACCGAAGACATGGCACAGATTTATCTTCAAGATGCTGCACAGGGTGTGCCAGGTTGGGACGACGTAGGTGGTGGAGGACCTTCTGTTGGAGAGGATTCTATCATTCGTACAAATGGTCCTACAATCGGTGAGAGTTTAACAATAGGACCTACAGCAAATGGTGGAGTTGAATTCACCAATGGTTTTACAGCAGGTCCTGTAGAAGTAGCAAGTGGATATACAGTTACCATTGAAAATGGTGCATCATGGTTTATTCTTGGTGGAGAAGAGAATGACCTAAAAGAGGGAGAGGTTGTGCAGGCAAAGTTTGCATCCACACCGCCAGATCGTTATCTTATAAGATCTAATGAGTTGGCACAAATTCCTAACCTAGAGGTATCGATTGCACCTACACATACAAACTCTAAGATTGTATTGATAGCAATGGTAAGCTCTACATGTTCCCACGTCACGTCATTTGGTTTCTTCCGTGATGGTAATCTAATTACTAGTGGACTCTCTGGTAATAGTAATGTAAGTAATGGAGCTGTTACAACCCAATATGAAGGATCTGGTTATGATAATGCTTCTTATATGTATTCAGTACCTGTCCACTATCATGATTCACCTGGCACAACTAACGCTGTCACATACACCGTTGGTGCTTCTGCATCATGGGGTGGGTCGATACGAGATCTCTATATAAATGATAGGGATAGTAATGACATGAGAGGTGTCAGCACACTTTTAGCACTAGAGGTGAGAGGTAACTAATGATTGAATCTGATTGGAAAAAGTTTTGTGAAAGAGTAAGGGATAAACAAACCATTGCTCAAGATGAGGTTGTAATTAAGGAAGCAATCGAAGCATTACATCCTGGTGCAGCATATACAATGACAAACATTGATCCCTATAGAATTGTATTTGGAGATAGTAGAGAATATGATCCAGTTGCAATTCTAACTAAAGTCAAAGAGATGAATTATACAGTCGCTAACTTTAGACCTACAACAAGTGAATTGCTTGACAAACTATGGAAAGACATAGACGCAGGTACGCTAAATACCTCTGGGACTTTCTATGAAGCACTGAAACCCTTTATAAGTTAACATGGCACTATTAAGAGTAAATACAATTCAAGATACGTCAGGTGTTAATGGTTTTAGTATCACTAACACTACCATCTCAATTAATGGTACATTGACTGTTAGTGATCTAGTAGTAAACGGAGTTATCTCTGGATCATCATCTTATATTGTACCGTCACAGGCGGGTCAAGGTGGAAAGTTTATGACTACTGATGGATCTAATCCGTCATGGTCAGCATTGACAACAAGATCTGGAATCAGATCAATGTCAGTGTTTACTGGTAATGGCACATGGAATAGACCAAATGATTGTAAAAACATCATGGTAACATGTGTTGGAGCAGGTGGTGGAGGATCAGGTTATTGCGAAGCAGGTGGTGCAGGCGGTATGTCACAACGTCAAGTTGACGTGACAAACGTTTCATCTGTATCAGTAACAGTAGGAAATCCTGGTGGTGGCACAAACTACTCAGGGTGTGGTGGTAATGGAAACACATCATCATTCGGGTCATACTGTAGTGCATCTGGTGGAGTAGGAGCTAATTGCTCAACTCAACACGCAGGTGGATATGGTGGAAACGGTAGTGGTGGATCATTGAATGTGCATGGTGGCGGGGGTAATGGTCATGGGTCACACCATAGTTATGGTAACTATACATCTGGTGTGAGTTATTATGGAGGTGGACAACCTGCAGGACATAACCAAGTAAACTGGTCACATAGACATGAATTACACGCAGCGTGGGGATCTGGTGGAAATGGATCTCGACATAGTAACAGAGGTGCCCGAGGTCGTGAGGGTATTGTTGTTGTGCATGAGTATTGGGGTTAACTAATGAGTCTATTAAAAGTATCATCTATTAATGATCTAACCGACACAGGTGGATTTTCTCTATCTAATGGTGGAGTAACTGCTACACTTCCTTTGGTAGTAGGTAATATTGTAATCAATGGAGCGATATCAGGTAACTCTGGACATATCATTCCAAGACAGGCAGGTAATGCCGAGAAATTATTGCAAACTGATGGATCTAACCTTTCATGGGTAGAAGCAGCAGGTCTTGCAGGTATTAGAAGTATGAATGTGTGGACAGGCAACGGCACATGGAATAGACCGTCTGACTGCACTAGTATCATGGTTACAGCCGTCGGAGCAGGTGGTGGAGGATCAGGATATTGTGAGGCAGGCGGAGCAGGAGGAATGTCTCAGCGTGTCATCGACGTAACAAATGTAACATCTGTATCAGTAACAGTAGGAAATCCTGGCGGAGGTACAAACTACGCAGGATGTGGTGGAAACGGTAACTCTTCAAGTTTCGGATCCTATGTGACTGGTGGAGGTGGAGGAGGATCAAATTGTATTCAGCAGCACGAAGGTGGTTTAGGGGGAGAAGGTATTGGTGGCACACTAAACGTATTTGGTGGAGGAGGAAACGCCCACGGATCTCATCATTCCTACGGAAACCACGCAGGAGGAGCAAGTTACTACGGAGGATCACAACCGTCTTCTCACAACCAAAGTAACTATAGTCATAGACATGAAGGTCACTCAGCATGGGGTGCAGGTGGTAATGGATCACAGCATGGAAACCGAGGTGCTAGTGGTAGACAAGGTGTTGTCGTAGTCCACGAATACTACGGTAAACCAGTAACTGCAGATACCAGTTATGGCACATCATCTGGTAACCCTGCAACTTCAGCAGAAGAGATCAAGATTAGAAATCCTAATGCAGGTGATGGAGTTTATTGGATTAACTTTGGTGGCACTGTCAGACAAATCTATTGTCTAATGGATAATAGATGGTTAGGTGGTGGATGGATGATGGGTATGAAAGCAACTAGAGGCACCACATTTAACTGGGATTCTAGTTACTGGACATCTAACAACGTCCTTAATGAGTCACAATATAATACTAATGATGGTGACGCTAAGTTTGAGACCATGAATAAGTTTGCAGCGAAAGATATCTTAGGTATTTGGCCAGATATAGGTAATGGTGGATGCGTCCCTGATACTAATAGAGGATGGACATGGTTTGAAACAGATTTCAACACAGGATATGGTAGAGGTGGTAGAATCGTCCCTATTACATTCTGGTCTCAGGTAGATAGATTCTATAAGTCTAATGCTAATGAGTTTTGTGGTATTGGACAATTCTCTGGACAATCACACGTTAGATTCTACGGATTCAACTACAGAAATAATCCAGGTTGGGCACGCACACGTTGGGGATTCGGATGGAATGAAAACGGTGGTGGGTCTGGTGGATATCCAGAAGCGGATATGAACTCTGATGACGTATCAGGTGGTATTGGTATGAGTGGTAACTTTGGTAGTTACTCAGCAGGAGATCGTATCAACTGTTGCCAGAACCGTAACGGAATAAATAGATCAGCAAGGATTGAATTGTACTTCAGATGAGCACACTACGAGTTAACAATGTAAAAGACCTTGCAGGTATTGCAGGATTCACACTAAGCACTGGTGGTATTACTGCTAATGCTACATTGATCGTGGGAGACATTACTATCAACGGTAGTGTAACTGGATCATCAAAATACATTATACCTAACATGTCAGGTCAGGCAGGAAGATTCCTACAAACTGATGGCACAAACCTATCATGGGTAGAAGCATCATCTGTATCTGGATTCAGATCAATGCAGGTCTGGACATCTAATGGCACATGGACAAAACCCTCTGATTGTAAAAGTATTATGGTCACCGTCGTCGGTGCAGGTGGTGGTGGGTCAGGATATACCGAAGCAGGTGGTGCAGGTGGTATGTCACAGAGAGTTATTGATGTGCAAAATGTCAGCTCAGTATCTGTTACAGTAGGAAATCCTGGTGGTGGCACAAACTATTCTGGATGTGGTGGCAACGGCAACTCATCTAGTTTTGGTGGATACTGCTCAGCAAGTGGTGGTGTTGGTGCTAATTGCTCAACTCAACACGCAGGTGGATATGGTGGTAATGGCTCAGGTGGAAACCTAAACGTCCATGGAGGTGGTGGTAATGGTCATGGATCTCATCACTCATATGGTAACCACGCAGGTGGTAGATCATACTATGGTGGATCACAACCCTCATCACACAACCAAAGTAATTACTCTCATAGACACGAAGGTCATGCTGCATGGGGAGCAGGTGGAAATGGATCACAGCACAGCAACAGAGGTGCTAGTGGTAGACAAGGTGTGGTAGTAGTCCACGAATATTATGGCTAAATAACTAAGATTCTTTCAACAAACCAATGAAAAAAGCAATTATCCACGGTGAGTCTGGAATGATCACCGACATATGTGAAGAAGGAGATGAATTTCAGATCTACGATGGTGCTGATGCAACATTAAAGTGGATGGAAGTCCCTGACGACACAACTAATGAGCACCGTATGGTCAACGGTGTTATCTACCCACGCTCAGAGCTAGAAAATCAGGCAGAAGCATATCTTGTTGCTCGCACGATTGCCTATGGTTCTGTGGGAGAGCAATTAGATATGATCTATAAAGACCAAGTTAATGGCACAACAACATTTAAAGACCATGTTGCATCTGTAAAAGCAAATGTGCCTAGTCCAAGTAGTGCACCTGCATTTACAGAGGATGTTAAAAAAGTACAAGTAGAAGGTAGAATGGCTTGGGATCCCTATCCAAGTTAAGAATAGTATGCTATAATCTATAGTATGAAGATTTACATTATTGGTGGTGGGTCATCTGGATGGATGACAGCAACCACAATGCTGACAAAATTTCCCGAAGCAAAAATTACAGTCGTAGAGTCGCCTGATGTGCCCCCTGTGGGTGTAGGTGAGTCTACGACTCAGTATTTTAGGATATGGGCAGAATATGTAGGACTCAAAGATGAAGAGTGGATGCCTGCATGTGATGCCACATATAAGATTAGTGTAAGGTTTAGTGGTTTCAATGACGTAGATGATACACCATGGCAGTATCCATTTGGCACACCTAACATAAATCTACCTCATCCTGACGTATGGTTTTGGAATCAATATAAGAAAGGTTGGAGTAACGATAAATTTGCCAGAGATTATTGGGTGTCAGCAGAATGTGCAGAGCATAACCTGTTACCTATCAAGCATCCTGGTTTTAATATTAAAAAGAATACTGGTTTTCATTTCGATGCAGTAAAGTTTGCTAACTGGTTAAGAGATAATAAATGCCAGAATGTTAACAGAATTATAGGTAGAGTAGATGATTTTGAAAGGGTAGGAGACGATATAAAATATCTATGGATAGATGAGAAACAACACGAGGCAGATTTATATTTTGATTGCACAGGATTTACATCTCTACTCAACAATTCTGAGTGGTTAGATTATAGTGACTGGTTACCAAATGATACAGCATGGGTCACACGTCTAGATTATAAAAATGATATTCTAAAGAAAGATATGCTCAAATCATATACACAGTGCACAGCATTGAGTAGTGGTTGGGTCTGGACAGTGCCCACATTTGCCAGAATTGGGACAGGATATGTATTTTCTAGTAAGTTTCAAGATCATCAAAGTGCATTAACAGAGTTTTCAAGATTTCTTAAGTATGACACCGATGGTTTTAGAAAGATACATTTTAAGACAGGAAGGAAGAAAGAGATATGGTGTGGTAATGTAGTGTCTATTGGTTTATCAGGAGGTTTTATAGAGCCATTAGAGTCTAATGGTCTATTATCAGTGCATGAATTCTTAATGAAATTCTGTAGGATGTGGAAACCGAATACCACTCAAATGATGAGAGATACATATAACAAGGCAGTATCATTCGCATTCGATGGCTTTGCAAGTTTCGTTGCTATTCATTATGCTCTTACTCAACGTAGGGATTCTCCTTATTGGAGACATGTCTCAAGTATTAGATATCCTGATGAGGGCATGATACAAGCAGCTAAAATCACAATGTTAGAAGAGTCACATAATTTTGCCAGTAAATTAGATTGGCGAAATGCAGCAGGAGATTCACTATTTTGTGTCATGGCAGGTCATGGATGGAATCCATTTAATGATGTCATTGAAAGTGAGATCCTATTTCATGGTGGAATACCTGATGACTCACATCTAAACAGTTGGACACATGAATGGAATCATGGTAGACTAGGAGTCAATCCGTTAGAATATTATAACAGGACATTGTATGCAGTATAGATCATTTTGTATTATAGGTGGTGGGTCATCTGGATGGATGTCTGCAGCAACATTGAAAACAGCATACCCAGAGTGTGAGGTCAGTCTCATACAACCTGAGGGTAGAAAAATTATTGGTGTAGGAGAATCTACCTTAGGACATATTAATAGGTTTTTTAGATTTCTCGGATTAAAAGATAAAGAGTGGATGCCATATTGTAATGCCACATATAAATCATCAATCGCATTTAAAAATTTTAGAGATAATGAAGGTGAGAGATTTCAATATCCATTTGGACGTTGCCATCACCGAGATTACATGTCATTCTTTGAGTTGCAGGTGAGATATCCTCACCTATATCCACCAGAGGAGTTTGCACGTTTCTTTAATCCTAATACAATATTGTCAGAAGAAAATAAAATGACTTCTGAATTCATTTCTAATGAAATGCAAAATTGGAATTTTCAACAGGATACAGCATATCACATGGATAGTGAAAAGTTTGGTGAATTTTTGAGTCACCGCTATCCTGATGTGAAAGTATATACAGGTAACGTAATCAATGCCACTCGTGATGAGACTGGTAATGTAATCACTATGAATACAGATAGTGGAGATAGAATCATGGCAGATCTCTACATTGATTGCACAGGTTTCAAATCTCTGATCCTAGAAAAGATAATGGGATCTAAGTTTGTATCATTCAATGATGTGTTGTTTAATGATACAGCATGGGCAGCTAAGATCCAGTATTCGGATCGTGAAAATCAGATGGATAACTACACAGATTGTGTAGCAATGTCTAATGGATGGTCATGGAATATACCATTGTGGGACAGAGTGGGAGCAGGATATGTATTCAGTAGAAAATATATTGACCCTGAGATAGCACAGGCAGAATTCATGAGTTATATAGCAAAACGATATTCGCCCAAAATTGCCGATAATGCTGATTATCGCCTGATTAATATAAGACATGGTAAGAGAGAGAAAGCATGGGTCAATAATGTTGTAGGAATAGGTTTAGCCTATGGTTTCCTCGAGCCACTAGAATCTACTGGACTCATGACCACACATGAGAATCTAATGTATCTTGTGGACACACTTAAACGTCGTAAGAAAGTAACTAAAATAGATATTGACAGTTATAATTACACAGTAGATCATGCAATAGAGTCTATGAAATACTTTATTGGCATGCATTATGTGTTATCTCAACGTGATGACACACAGTATTGGAAGGATGCTACTCTTAATACAGCATTATTCAGCAATCATGACTTAACACAATACATGAATGATTGCCTTTCATGGCATTCTATGCTAGAATCACGAAGGGAATACTTCCAATTATATGAGGGTCTCAGAAAGAATTTCTGGACTACAGATAAATTTGAAGGACTAATTTATATTGCAGCAGGTCAATCATTTAGACCTATTAACGAGCATAATGTTAATGAAGCACATTTTATCTACCCTCGTCGTAGAGGAGAGGTAGAGCAAGTGCATCAAGATTGGCAACGTGATCGTGAAGCAATATATAATCAAGTAGATAAACTACCAACTCACTATGAGTATCTAAGAGATAACATTTATGCCTAACTTGTGGAAGAAAATTAAAGGTAAATTCCAAAAACCTTGGATAAGATTTTATTCAATGGATGCAGGTGTTGCAGAATTTTATCCCCTATACCCATCACAGAAGTTGAAGCGTCAATGGAGAATCAATGTATTAAAAGAGCAACATAAAAACAAGAGCGATTGCCCTGTTTTGGCACTCAAAGAGACATTTGATAATCTAAAGATGCAAGATAATGGCATCAAGGAGCATGCAGCAACTTGCCCTGCTATTACTCAGATCATGGATAGTGGTTGGATTTTGCCTGCACCTGCAGATTTTGCCATTCGTCCTGACAAAGAGAAAGGGACATTTCAATGGGTAACACGTCAGTTGTTTGTTGGAGGTAAATATGTTACCTCGCATATCGAGAGACAAACTGATGGAATGCGTGATCTAGTTAACAAAGCACAACCTACCTTAGGGCAGGTAGTTAAACTAGAGACACCTTGGAGAGTCATGGCACATCCTGACATTGTGATATTGCAGATCCCAGTATCATATAGTGATGACAAGCGATTTAGTGCACCTACAGGGATCGTTGATCCGTCATATTCATATGAAATCAACTTACAACTGTTTTGGCATGCAATGGATGGAGACGAAATAGTCACAGCAGGGACACCATTATGTCAATGGATACCCATACCTAGAAAGTGGCTAGATACTAAGGAGTTTAGTGTTGTTATTGAAACAGCAAATGACGCAGACTACAAAGCAGAAAGAATGATGGATTATCTCAAGACTAAATCATTTATTGAGAATACCAAATTGAATGATCGTATCCAAGATCATAAGAAAATTAACTCACTTAACGAAAATCTAAAGAGGTTTGATTAATGGAAGCTAACAACTTAAATAGTGGCACTACAGAAGAGATACAACTCAATGAGTTGGCAGGTGTGTCGCCTGAGGAAAGACAAGGTATCTATTGTGATGATGATGGTAATCCTATTAAACTCACATATGATCAATTAGTCCAAGATTTTTGTGACCAACATAAAGATACACTAGCAGAGTATAAAAAGATGGGAGAGGCACTAGACAATATGTCATACTCATCTACCGTTACTCGTGTATCTCTCGAAGGATTACAAGAGAAGAAGGACAAACTCAACAAATTACAGGGAGCAGTAGAAGCACTATATCTCTATAAAATGCATGTTGACCCTGATGTAACTGACAAAGACTTTACATTTGAAGATTAAATGATTAAATGTGATTATTGGTTTCCTCGTGGTATATGGCACAAGGAAGACTGTGGACTTGATACTGATCATTTTAACGAATTTGCTACGGTGCATCGTGGATCAATGTCAGGTAGAAAAGCATCAAATGAGGGTGGATTCCAGTCATTTGACTGGGGTAGTGAAAGAATGCACACACTTAAACCACTATCTAACTTAACAGAAGCAGTTTATGATGTCGTAGATGTTGCATGTCAAGATTTAGGATTCAAAGACTATGGTATGTTATTGACAAATGGATGGTTAAATATAAATTCGCCAGGTGATCTTAATCACATACATTCACATCCTGGTGCAATGTTTGGTGGAGTTTATTATTCAAAGATACCTGATAAATCAGGTGGAATCACTTTTATGAGACCCTTTGATGAGTTACATAAATTTAGATCATGGGGCACAGGACATAACTATGATAATGGCACAAATCCATTAAATTATGAAGTAGCTGCATACGACCCTAAACCAGATCAGTTGTTTATATTTCCTGCAGACATGTTACATAAGGTCGAAACAAATAAAAGTAGTGAAGAGAGAATATCATATTCATTTAACATTACATTATACTCTAAGCATATTAATTATGGTAGTATCCAGAAGTCTATCGAATCTTTTAACAAAGACGTATCTGAATAGATTAATAGATACAATGACGTCAAGGGGATTTCCTTGGTATTTCCTACCACATGATGTTACGTTTGGTAGTGGATATAATTATCAGTTTGGTAACGTTAATCTCAATACTGATGATACCGATTTGAAATCGCCACCTAAACAAACTAGTGTGGGATGGACTCATGTATTATTTCATGATGGACAACCAGTCTCAAATTATTATGATCTCTTTATTCCTATCGTAGATACTATACAAGATAGGTTAGGACGTGGCACATTTGAATTGTTTAGATTAAGATTAGCAATGCTACATCATAATCATATTGTAGAAGATTATAATACACCACATACAGATCATGATAGTAAGCACATGACTGGTATATATTATTTCCACGATAGTGATGGAGATACTGTATTATTTGATCAATGCGATAACCCCAATGGAGACGTAAACAAACGTATCAATGATATATTTACACAGAATTACACAGTAGCAGAGAGACACAGACCAGAGGAAAATAAGTTTGTATTGTTTAATGGTAATAGATTCCACGCATCATCTAATCCAAAGATCAATCAGTATAGAATAGTATTGAATTTTAATTTTAGGGGGATGCCAAATGACATTCTTACTTCCGCTTAAATTATTTGATAGAAATTGGGATCAGGATTTGCCATATTATTATGAGCAAATCTTAGATAAGAAAGAGTGTGATGATATATGCACATGGAAAGATGTCGAATATTGCCTTAATTTGCCCAATTTCTTTGACATAGATGTAGTAAGTAAACATGAGATACAAAAGATAAACCCACAAAAGCATCCAAGATCGTGGGCAGGACAAGGATGGGAAGAGAAGAGCGAGCTATTTCATTTATTCAAAGAGGGACACACATTCATTATCAATAACTATTCATTTAGAAGTGAGAAGGTCATGGGTATGTTAGAGCAATGGTCTAAGATATTCTCAGGAGATAGTCAGTTTCAAATATATTGTGGGATGGGTCAGTCAAATAGTTTCTATATACATGAGGACTTGCCTAATAATTTCATAGTCCAGTTGAGAGGTAAAACTAAATGGAAAGTATTTAATGAGAGGAGAGCAACATTTGTTGCTCAAGCAACGCCAGGTGATGCACAGGTTGACTATGATAGTTTTACACCTGCCATAGATGTGGAGTTAAATGCAGGGGACGCATTATACATACCACCACGTTGTTATCATCAAGCACAACCAAGCGAAGAGAGAATATCTCTCAGCATCCCAGTCCACCACTACTCTTTATATCATGCTCACAGCATTACCAGACCAGTCGATTGGAAATGGTATAACATCTATTAATCCATATCCATTCATATTTCGATCACATTATAATCTCTCAGATATTTGGAAAGATATCAAGGGAGAGACGGATGTGTTTTTAGATTTTATAGAGAGTCCTAATTCAATATACAAAAACTCAGCACTAGAAGTTGGTGGTGTCTCGTCAGTTGGTAGATGTCGTCATGACCCCCCACATGGGTGGAGAGTATTTGATGATCTGACTAACAATCATATCCCTAGTATTGTTGATCAGGTTTGGGACATGTGGTCACTTAAAGGTGTCTATCGTAATATGACAGAGAGTTGGATTAACAGACACCCACCCAAGGCAACAACCTTAGAGCATCATCACCACAATGTCACCGTAGCAATTTGTGCATACTTAGATGTGCCAGAAGGTAGTGGTAACCTGCAAATTCTTAACCCTTTGCATACATTTAAGTATGCAGAACCTGTTGATGATGGTTATGAAATGCCTAGACAAGACCATTGGATAGATATACCAGTAAAAACAAATGATGTTATATATTTTCCTGGTTGGTTAAAGCATAGGACAGGGGCAAACAATAGTGATAGCAATAGATATGTCATGACTATGAATGTCACAGCATATGAAATGACCAACATAGATAGAGGAGGATATGATGAGTTTAATAATACTATTGGTTTTATAGAATGAAGCATCCATTAATTAAAATATATGATACAGATATATTGGATAGTGATTTGTGTCGTCAAGCAATAGAGTTACCTTATTATCATGGACGCCAAGATTTGCCACAAACTAACATGGAAGAGGTTGATCTTAGAGGGACATACTATACACATGATTTCTATTCAGTAGATCATCATGGAAGTAAACCTTTCGATCAATGCTCAGGTCATCATCTATATCAATGGGTGTTAGACAGACTCGAAGCATGCTCACATGTGCCCGTACCTGCCAGAGAAACATTATATAGTGCATACATGAATGTGCTCAAGCATGGGGATGCACCACGCATACATTGTGATGCACCATACTGGTGTGATAATCAATGCACTATGATAGTTTATATGAATGAGTATTGGATACCTAATTATGGTGGGGAGACTATATTTTATGATGATAAGTTAGATATAGTCCACGCAGTCGTCCCAAAACCAGGTAGAGTGGTCATTTTTGATGGTAGAATACCACACTCAGGACGCACACCTACACCTTATTTCTTATGGAATAGATATATGATGGCATTCAAGTTTATGGGGATAGAGCAACGTAATGAGTTATTGGATGTAGCAAGTAAACTTAAGCATCCATACACAGAGGATGATCTAGGAGTAGCAGGGATGAATCCCTCTAAAGTCAAAGAATTAATGTATGAGCAAACCCTATTATTCTGGACAAAATGAGTATCTAATTATATAATAAATACTGATAATGATGGAGGGACTCATGTTTGCTAAAGATCAAATTCTAGACGAGAGCGAGAAAAATCTGATTAGAAAATGTTTGTTTGTCTATCAAGCAAAAATGTATAAGGATTACAGCGGAGTGCCCCAAGGAGATTTAGATTTGATCTCACAAATTATTGACAAACTACATCTTAAACAAGAAATATTAGATGACCATCCCACTTATCATATCTAATGCCGACCGAATAGAGTTACGAAACATAATGAAACATCTAGAGGTAGGACGCAAAGCAAAATTTGATGGTCTAGAAGGGACTATTGAATTCGTTAGTGATGAGTATATCACTATTTGTGTAAGCAAGAAATTAAATCCAGAGGGAGCACGACAGAAATATAATAAATGTTGTATATGTGTATATCCTAACCAATGGGGAGACGTAGAAGTCGAAGCAATTAAGCAATATGGTAAGTCATACAAAGGGAAGATCGACGATCATCCTGGAAATGATATGTTACCAGAGGTTGACAAAAGATAATTATATGCTATTATATTAGAGGCGAAACAACATTCTTTATTATGTTTGTTTCGTCCCACCTATTTGTGCCAATTAAATAACTGTCTGAGGGGTGCACAGCACCCCATTTTTGTGTTATAATGATTCTAACGACACGAATACATTGATTACACTTCGCCCACATCAGCAAAGAGCATTAAATGCTATGAGCAGATCAGATAAAGGACAAGTTATTGTGCCTACTGGTGGTGGTAAAACATTCATCATGATACAGCACGCTAAAGAGGTTACTGGTAATATTGTTGTGGTTGCACCACGCATATTACTTGCTCAGCAGTTGTGTGATGATTTCATGGAGCATGTCAAGGGACGTGTAATTCATGTGCACTCAGGAGAGACACACTATTACAGCACAACTAAGTCAGACAAAATTGCTGATTTTATTGGTAATAGTGATGACAATAATATTATATTCACTACATATCACTCATTACATAAGATACTTGATAGTGACATTGCTATTGACTGTATCTATTTTGATGAAGCACACAATAGTGTTACTAGAGGATTTTTCCCTAAAACTATGGATGCTAGTCTTGAAGCAAAGAAGTGTTACTTTTTCACAGCAACACCTCGTAGTGCTCGTAAGCAAGAGGGTATCTATACTCGTGGTATGAATAACACATATGTTTATGGTGGAGTATTAGAGTCAGTCCCTGCACCAGAGTTGATCGCTAACGGTAGTATTGTATCGCCAACTATTGTGCCATTTAATTCTAATCGCACACTAGAGAAGGATACTATGCACGAGACACATACAGACACAGTTGCTGAGATACTTGATGGACTTGATGAAGATCACGCTAGTAAAGTATTGATCGCAGTCCCTAGTAGTGCTCAGTTAGGTAATATGATAGGTCATACAACTCTATTATCTCAGTTGAGACTCAGAGGTTATGACTATTTGCATGTAACATCAAAGTATGGTGCATATGTCAATGATCAGAAAGTTAATCGTGAAGTATTCATGGAAACATTGTCTGACTGGGGTAAGGATGACAACAAGAAATTTGTTGTTATGCATTACAGCATATTATCTGAAGGTATCAATGTGCATGGTCTAACCCATTGTATATTATTGAGAAATCTTAATATTGTTGCAATGGCACAAACTATTGGTAGAGTGATCAGAATGCACAAAGAGGACTCTCGTAATATTGCTGAGGGACGCATTCCTGCAGGTGCATGTCAGTTTTATAAAAAACCAACTGGTTACTTAACAGTCCCAATTCACAATAACTATGGTAGTGCAGTAGTCAAGAGACTACAAAGAGTTGTTGATGAAATCTTTATTCAAGGAGTGGCACCTACCGCCCTAATATAATTATGAAAAGGTATCAAATTAAATCAAAGTGGTATTACATATTCTGGGGAGTAGCAACAGTATCTGTTGTTACTGGTCAGATATTGGTTGCACAAGGTTATCATAGAATGAGTGTGTCAGTTGAGAAACTGACCACTATTATACACTACCGCATGGTTAACTAGTATAATAAGAGTATTCAGACATTAATCACATGAAACTCAGAGCAGACAACAGACAACTAAGTGAAGCATTATCACTTATTATTCCAAGAGCGATTGAATTGACAACTAGTAGAGTTGCACAAATGTTAGAGATCGGTAGTGGTGGTAAAAAACCAGACCTAGACTCATTCTTTGGTGCAGACAATACAGTTGACAAGACTAAGTTTCTTGCAAACATATTTAATCCTGCACTTGAGGACTCAGCAAAAGAGTTAGGTGTTGACTACATTACAGAGGAGACAGTTGGTTATGATGCTATACTATTAGAGCACGAGATCGAGAATAAAATGTCACTCGGCAGTAGCACATCATCATTCGCTACTGGTAACAATCATAGTAAGACTAAGGTTGACAAGATATTTTGCATTAAGTTTACACAGAGAGAAAACGATTTTCCTAGTGTATTTGCTTGTATCGTTGACTTATCTCTTAAACAGAATGAAGCAACTGGATGGACTGACTCAGTAACAAAGACTGGTAAAAACAACAATGGATTCTCTACTCTTAGAATTCACAACGAAGACAAAATGTGCATTACACCTATCTTTGGTAGTGTAAGAAGGACACAAAAATTTATCCACACAGTATATGAAGATATCAACTAATAACACCTACTTAATGAATTGCATAGAAGGTATGCAACTCATGGATGAAAAGTCAGTAGATTTGGTGGTAACATCCCCACCATATGATGATCTAAGGACATACAACGATAGTAGTAAGTGGGATTTTGATGTATTCAAGGATGTTGCTAAGGGATTAGTTAGAGTGCTCAAGGACGGTGGGGTCATAATGTGGAATGTTAACGACGCTACGATCAAGGGGTCTGAAACTGGATCTAGTTTTCGTCAATGTTTACACTTTATGGATCTCGGGTTGAGATTACATGACACAATGATCTATGAGAAAACAGGCACAGCATTCGCTAGTGGAGTCCACTCAGTAAGATACACCCAAGTATTTGAGTATTGTTTCATATTATCTAAGGGACGTCCCAAGACAATCAATTTGATACAAGACAAGAAAAACAAGTGGGCAGGGATAACATCATGGGGCAATGCTACATCACGCAATAAGGATGGCACAACTAATGACCCTAATCGTAAAAGCAATGCGATTAAGGAGTGGGGAGTAAGGACAAACATATGGAGAATTAAAAATAGTGGTGGTTTTGGACAAAGTAGTAAAGCATCATATAAACATCCTGCAACAATGCCTGAGGAGTTGGCACGAGGTCACATTAAAACGTGGTCAAGTGTCAACGATATAGTCCTCGACCCATTTATGGGTGCAGGCACTACAGCACAAGTATCAATGGAAGAGAATAGACGATACATAGGTTTTGAGATTGATAAAACATATCACAAAATGTGTGTTGATCGAATGCTACCATTTAAAGATAACTTATTAACTAGACTACTAATTGAGGATTTAGACCATTGCTAAAGAATAGAGCACTTGTAGTGCCTAAGTCAAATAAGGCACAACACATATTCAATAAGTATCTCAACAATAAGAATGAGGTAATTGTTGAGGAGATCAGGGGACACAGAGTATTTTGCTCAGCACCTGACTATCCTGACTTCTGGTTTTGGGTTGATAGACTAGACGGTGGGGATGATAACTGGAAAATTCAATTACTAAACAACAGATTATGACGCTACCCGATTACTTCACACAGACAAGTGATAAACCTTACGATAGGCATCACTATAGAATTATATGCACCGATCAGAGCACAAAAGTCATGGAATCATGGCAAGAAGTCCAAGAGACGTGGTGGAATAAACGAATGTTTATAGATAGAATTGAAGTAATAGATAAACCTAAAAAGCGAGGTAAAGGTTTTTGATCGAAGTTGTTAGTGGTCTATTTGATGACTGGTTAGTTGACTCAGTTGCAAGTAGATTAAGTGAATACCCAGTTAGATGGACAAACAGTCCATATGCTGACTATGATAGGGCACGTTTTTTTGGCACAATGATAGTGCAAAATGGACAATTTGTGGGTTATGAGGACGAGTGGTTTATCAAATACTTTAATGCTCTCATGGAGCACCGACTACATGCCAAGACTTTAAGGACACTATTGAATGTGCAATTTCCAAATATGGATAGTCAGATACATAACGACGGAGATATGTCAAGTCTCATGTCAGTTGTATATCATGTAGCAGGCGAAACAGGAGACACAGTATTTTACAATGATGCTAACGAAATAGTTAAGCGAGTGCCATTTAATATGGGTCAAGCGATTATATTTCCTAGTCATCTATATCACATGGGACTACCGCCTGATAGTGGCATAAGAGTAACCCTCGGGTCAATATATGATGTAACAGATAATGAAGTGTCACAAGATATCCCACTACGACTAGTTGCATAGTGATATAATATGAAAGTAATTGATGATTTTGTTGATGTGAATACTCAGCAAGAGATTGAGAATCACTTGTTAGGTAACACATTCTCATGGTCATACTGTCGTAGGATAGTATCGACTGATGTAAATTCAAGATCACAACTGGTGCATATGTTTTACAACAATGGTTTTGAGCAATCTAATTGCAGACCAATTATGCCCCTACTTGCTACGTTACACGCATGTGCACTTATTAAGATTAAAGCAAACTTGCAGTTAAGGACTGAAGTATGCTATAGTAATAAACCACATGTCGATCACAAATTTCCTAATGCATTGACTGGCATTTATTATGTAAATGATAATGATGGTTACACAGTAGTAGGAGAGACTAAGGTTGAATCAAAACGTGGTAGGATAGTGATTTTCCCATCCGATACCTACC
>VTLG01012832.1_pt1 | contig 40978 bp, 59 predicted proteins | sample 4694571 | NCBI WGS metagenome assembly VTLG01 (sample SAMN12604809, study PRJNA352737) | marine metagenome | biome: ENVO:00000447; feature: ENVO:00000209|ENVO:00000569|ENVO:01000036; material: ENVO:00002151; isolation source: viral sequences binned using virsorter ...
CAAAATCCATCACGTAGGTGCCGCAGTCGGGAAGGGTGATCTTGCACGTGTCGCACTCGGCATCGATTGAGACTTTTGCCAGCTTCTGAAGCTGCCGGTCGATCCCAGTTGTCATTTCCGGTGGCAAGGGAACGGTTAGTTCGTGACTGTATGGAGCCGCCGGTGCTTGTGGGACAAGCAGCTTCAGCCGCTCGCCGGCCCAGCCTATTGCGCTATACGCCCAAAGCAGCGCTTCCATCGCCAACATGGTTGTCTCGATCATTTCACGCTTTTCGCGTACCCCAGGGCGAGCGAGGAAGATCTTATACGCCAGGAGCAGGCTGCCGGTCTTTACCGAACCCAGATATGCCACTGGTTCGAGCCCTGCCTCGTTTGTGAGGAGTGCGGCCTTCACAGTCTGCTCTAGAATGTCGGCAAACTCCGCGACCCTGTAAGGGTTTATGAAGATTTGCTCCCCGTCTTTTCGCTGAAGTTCGATCGTGACCAGATCGTTTGTCATTGCCGCCCCCTATCGTCGCTGCCTGCGCCGACTATTATCAGCTCGCTTGCCGCTGTCACCTTGCCACTCACCCGATAGTTGAGACCGACAGACCGGATGTCGGCCCAGGAGAACAACTCGCGTATTTCCGGGACATCATTGATCGACAGGATGAAGCGTCCCTGCACAGCTTTTAAGAGGGCGCTCAAACGCTCGAAATCAGCTGCTGAAAAGACGTTGCATCCATAGTCGTCCGTGCACCCCCAATATGGCGGATCGAGATAGAACAGCGTGTGAGGCCGATCATATCTTGGGATGAGACGATGATATGGCAGGCGCTCGATCGCCACGCCTGCAAGCCGCTCATGCACATCCTCCAGCATGGGAACCAGTTTACTCAGATCGAAACGTGCGCCGCCGCTTGTGGAGGTGCCGAAGGACCTGCCCATGACCTTGCCTCCGAACGCCATGCGCTGGAGATAGAGAAATCGCGCAGCCCGCTCCAAATCTGTCAGCGTCGCCGGATCGACACTCAGCAGCCGCTCAAATTCGGCGCGGCTGGCAATCTGCCATTTCAACACGTCGAGCAGCTGCTGATAATGACGCTGAAGCAATCGAAACAGATTAGCGACGTCAGCGGATATGTCATTGATCACTTCGGCCTTCGGCCGGCGATCGCGACGGAAGAACACGCCGCCCATTCCTACAAACGGCTCGACATAGCATTCATGAGGGGTCGCCCCGATCATCGGCACAAGCGTCTTAGCCAGAGCGCGCTTGCCGCCGATATACCCAGCGACCGGGCGAACCGGCGCGATCGGGGCGAGCATTTCCATTTCCTTCATCTTTGCACCTCAAAAGCCCGGCCGCCGGGGTGCCCGGTGGCGGGGATCGACTGCGCCTGATCAGCGCTGAGATGCAGGGTCACTTCCTGCGGTTGAGGGGCGCGCCAACGCCCCTTGCCTCCCGCCTGATCGGCGGGATCACATCAGTTCCCGAAGGCCCACCAGTCGAAGCCGCTGGAGGCGCGGCCCTGGGAGTCCTCGGTCTGGAACTGGACGGTGAAGCCGAAGCGGGTGGTGTTGCCGGGGATGATCTGCATCCACATGTCGCGATCGATGCTGGGGGCTGCGATGACGCCCTGGGTCATGACGTTCCAGCAGGCGCCGGGGAACGGCGTCGTGAAGGTCACATTGCGGGTGACCTCATCGACGATCGTCTCGCGATGATAGCCCATCTTGAGCATGACCAGGCCGCCCGCGAAGCTGATCGTGCGCTGGGTGTCGGTGTTCTCGCCCTCGGTCGTCATCGTGAACAGGCCCCCGATGCCGAGGCCGATCATGCGCTGGATGGCGACCAGCAGCTGGGCGGCGTTCTGCGGGTTCAGCACCGCGTCGCCGCCGGCGTCGTCGGTGATGACGTGCTCGACATTGGCCTTGGTCGGGTCCAGCGCTTCGGTCGCCGCCTCGTCGGCCGCCTCCAGCGTCTCGGCCATCTTTGCCGCGACATAGGCGGTGATCGCCGCGCACAGCTGGCCGCTATCCTGCTTGTCGAGGTCCAGGTCGCCCATCTGCTCGATGACCGCGACGATTTCGTCCTGGACGGCGTTGAGCCAATCGGCCGTCACGCGGGTCGCGGGAAGCGGGCTTTCCTTGAAGCGGCCGCTGGATGTGGAGCCGGGGCTGTCGATCTTGAACATGGTGCCGATCCTTCAGGAGTAGCGGTGCCAGCTGGCGGTGGCGGCATTGTAGACCCAGCCCGTGCGGGCGTTGACGGGCGCGGAGGTCAGCCCGCCGAGTATCGTGCCGGTTGGCGCGGTCATCGTCAGGCTGGTCACCGCCTCGCGCCAGAGCAGCAGGAAACGCTGCCCGTCCACCGGGGTCGGGAACGCCACTGTCAGCGACGCGAGCGAGGAGGTGTGATTGAGGTAGACCTCGACCGTGCGGGCCGTGCTGGGCGCGATCGTCACGGTCGCCCCGCTGGACGGGGTAAACTGCTGGCGCTCGATGAACAGGACATCGACGCCCAGGTTCGTGCGCGCATTGGCCGCCGTGCTGGCCCCGGTGCCCCCGTCGGCGACGGCCAGGTCGGTGATGCCGGTGATGCTGCCGCCGGTGATGGCGGCGCTGGGCTGTCGGGCGGTGTGGGTCGTCGTGTCGACGCAGAGCAGCGGCACCATCTTGTCCGCGCCCGGCTTGGTCGCGTCATAGATGCTCAGGGTGCGGCAGCTCCCCGTCTTGTCGATGCCCATCTGCGGCACAGCCTGCTGCGCCATGGCGGAAGGCGCTGCGCTCACGAGGGCGAGCAGCGCGGCGAGGAAGGTCCTGATCATGAAGTGCGTCCTCATTCGTAAGCCGCCGCAGCGGTCATCAAGATGGTCATCTGGCTGTCGCTCCAGCCCAGCGTGGATTGGATGAAGGCGTGCAGGGGATCGCCGGCGACGACGCGCGCGGCGGCCTGCCAGCGGATCGTCACCGGGTCGGTGATGTCGGCGCTGATCGCCCCGGCGACCGCCTGCAGGTTCGCGCCGAGCGCCAGGCGCAGGCCGAATGCGGACACGCCGGGCCGGACCATATCCATCGTCATCCTGACGTCGGTCGGCCCGCTGCCATCATCCTCATAGGCCGCCCAGGACGCGGTCCTGGGGTTGGTGGCGTCGGGCAATTCCGATGCCTTCTTGTCGAGCGCCATTATTGCTCCTCCGTCAGCAGGCGGGCCGCGCTTTCAAGCCGACGCCGGGCGCCGCTCTCCAGTCGCAGCTCGCCGACATTGTCGTCTTGCGGGTAGGTGAAGATCACATGGGTGTGGGCGGGCCTGGCCGCACTGATGATGCATTCAAGGTCGAGCGATGCCTCGCCCTCCAGCAGCGCCGTGCCCGCCGGATCGCCCGCGACCATATAGTTGAAGGTGCCGGCGTTCAGCACATGGACGCGCCAGATATAGCGCCAGCGACCGGCGGCGACCTCGGCCGCCAGGCTGCTGTCATAGGCATCGACGTCCGGATCGAATTCGTGGATCTCGATGTCGAAGCCGATCGACGCCGCCAGCGCGATGAAGAAGGCCGGTGTCTGTCCCGCCTGGTAGGCGAGCTTGCGCCAGCAGGCGAGCCGGCGCGCGCTCAGCGTCGTTGCGGCCGCCGTGCAGGGATCGGGCAGGCCCAGCACGCGCTCCCAATCGCCCAGCAGCTCATAGGCGGTGCGCGGGTCGGTTTCGTCGAGCAGCTGGTGCGCGCGGGCGTCGAGCCGCGCCAGCTCCTCCGCCTCGCCCGCCAGCAGCTGGCTCAGCACGGCGTCGGGCTCCTGCGGCCAGGCGGCGCCAGTCGGCAGCAGCGCGCGCAGCTGCTGGGCATAATCGTCCGCCGTCATCGGCATCAGCGTCATGACCATGTGACCGCCCCCATGGTGACGATCGCGCCGGCGGCGGCAGTGACGTTGCCGGCCGGGCTGGCCAGCACATGGTCGGTTTCTCCCGCCGCGATCGAAATGGCCTCGCGAATGTGGCTGATCAGGATGGTGCCGCCCGGTTCGGCCTCGCGGGCGATCAGGTCGCGCAGCTCCGCTTCCACCGCCGCGCGCACCTCGGCCGTGTCGGGCGTCAGGGCGATGGCGAAGTCCAGCGGATCGGCCACCGGCGCGGCGACCGTCACCTGCGCCGTCACCGGTCGCAGCGTTTCGACATAGGCGGCGACGGCCGCGACGTCGGCCGGCAGCGGGATGGCGTTGGCGCGGCCGTCCATGACGAACAGCAGCCTGACCGTGCCCAGCCCGTCCCAGTTGGAATAGACCCAGGCGCGGGTGACCTCCGCCACCTCCAGCGCCCAGGCGACATAGTCGCTGGCCGAACCGCCGCGCACCGGCGCGCGCAGCCGCGCCAGCAGCCGCCCGCGCAGCGACTCGTCATCCTCTTCATCCGCGCCCCCGGTGATGCCGCCCGCCGCGACGGTCGCGGTGGCGTTGATCCCGACGACCGGGGACAGGAATGTCAGCTGCTGGCCGGCGGCGGTCACGGCCGACGCGCCCGCGCTCTCGGCCGAGAGGGCGACGGCGGCGCTGCCGGCGGCGATCGTCGCGGGCGCGGTCACCAGGAATCGCAAGCCATCGGCACGGACCATGACGGTGCCGGCGGGCACGGTGACGCCATTGGCGCCGGTGATGGCGGCGGCGCCGCTCGCCGCGACCGCCGCCTTGCGCGCCAGGCCAAAGATGGAGGCCCATCGCGCCAGCCGGTCGGCCTCCGCGACATCGGGCAGGAACCGGCTGATATCGTCCAGCAGCCCGTAGCTGCCGTGGATCGCACCGGCATAGGTGCGGGCCAGCACGTTGAGCGCATTGCGGCGCAGGCGGCTGTCCGCGCCCGGCAGGCGTGCCGTGATGTCATCCTCGATGCGGGCGATCAGCTGGGACAGGGTCGGACGTTCAAAGCTCATGACTGCTCCTGCATCAGGCGATTGGCCTCGGCGTCCCACAGGAAGTCGATCGCCAGGCGCGCGCCTTCGGGCCGCACGATCGTGACGCGGATCAGCAGCGCGGCGGTGGCGCGCGATGCGCTGACCAGCGCCAACATGGCCTCCACCTCGACAGCGGCGGCGATCCCGTCCTCGATCAGCCACTCCAGCGCCTCGCGCGCATAATCGCGGGCGCGGGTCGCGGTCGCGGGAACCGCCTTGGCGCGGGTAAGCAGCCACAGGCGCGATCCGGTCCGGTCGTTTGCGTCGTCATTGCCGCAATCGCCCCACCATCCGCGCCGATCGGCGTCCGCTTCGGGCAACGGATCATCGGCGCGCGCGCGGGCATCGGTGAAGAGCGAGATGATAACGGCCGTGCGCAGCCCGTCGTCAGTGGCGAGGTCGCCGCCCAGGATCGACAGGTCGGCCGACCAGGCGCCTGGCGCGAAGTGAAGAGCGAGGTCGGTCATAGCGCCAACTTCAATTCGGTGACGACCTTGAGCGCCTGGCTCAGCGCAGCCGTGCCGTCGGCATAGATGACCAGCGTAGCCCGCCACCCGTCGGCGAACGTGGCATGGACCCGCCGTGGGCGGTGTTGCCCGTCATAGAGAATATGAGCCGTGATCGGCACGCCCTGACCCAGCAGCGGCCCCGCTTCGCGCATCAGATCGGCGACGGCCGGCATCCGGTCCGCCTGCATATCAACCCGCCGCCAGCTGCGATTGCCACCCTTCCGGAGCGATGACGTCCTCATGCGATTTTCACCTTGCTGGAACCGCCGGTGATCACGCCCCCGGCCACGGCGTCGGACTTGCGCGCGGCGGCCAGCGACGCGCCTTCGCCGATCAGGATGGATGCGCCGTCGATCAGCGTCTCGCCCCCGCCCTTGATCGACACCGTGCCGCCGGCCTCGACGTTGAAGTCGCCTTCGGCCTGGATGCTGATGTCCTTGGGCGTTTCGATCAGGATGCCCTCGCGGCCGAGCAGCAGCTTCTGGCCCTGGTCGTCATAGAGAGCGACCTCACCGTCCTTCAGCGCCTTCAGCCGATAACGGCGGTCGGTGACGGTCAGGACGACCGCATGGCTGCGCAGCCCACCGACGGCCATGGCGATCGCCTCCGCCCCGACATGCGGCTTGTAGGCCAGGCCATAGGGCTGGAAATGCTCGACCCCATCCTGCGCTTCGTCGGAGGCCAGTTCGATCTGCAGCGTCTGCAGCGTCGCATCGTCATTGACGGCGGCCAGCACGGCGCGGCCGACCATCATCTGCACCCGCCCGCGAAGAGCCTTCAAGGCATCGTTGACGGCGCTCATGCGGCTTCCTTCTGCGGCAGCTGCGCCCAGGCTTCGGGTGGAGAGACCGTCAATTCGGTCACCGTCCCGTCAAAGGCGCTCTTGGTGAAGGTGACGGCGGCGATCAGCATCACGTCGTCCGCCATGCCGATCGGCGCGCACTGGACGCGCACGCGGCTATTGGGCTTCCACAGCGCGCCGCCAGCTGCGGTGCGCCAGCCCGCGACGGTGATGTCCGCGCCGCGCGATCGGCCGGCCCGCACGCCCGCTTCGAACTTGGCGCGGGTCAGCGCGCTGGCGCCGTCGCTTTGTTCCTCGGCCATGATCAGCAGCGGGCGATAACGGCGCACGGCGGCATCCTTGGCTTCGCCCCTGATCTGGCTGACCGTCTTGCCGTGGCGGTCATCGTCGCCATGCGCCTGGCCCTTGACGATATAGTCGCTGAAGCGCTCGCGATGGTCCTGACGACCGGTCGCCGCCTTGATGTTGACGCCCAGGGCCAGCGTCGCGACCGGCGCGCCGACATCGGGCGTGATGATCTCCAGGTCGCCGGTTGCCGTCGGCACCGCCAGCAGTCCGCGGAATCGCAGCAGCCGCTCCAGCGCCGCCGCCACCGTCTCGCCCTGCTGCAGGGCGAACTTGCGGATCGCCGCGCCGGTGGATGCCCTGGCGGACACCGACACGCCAAAGGGCCTGGCGATGTCGGCCGCGATCTGCTCGACCTTCGCGCCCGCCCAGCTCCCCGGCTTGTGGATCGCGGAACAGTCGGCCAGGTCGGCCGACTTGTCGCGCCCTTCGACGCGGATGCTGTGGCCGTCCGGCGAAATCTCGGGCGAGACGGCATCGACCCATCCGTCGATCACCGCTTCCCCGCCGATCTTGAGCTGGCAGCGATCGTCGGGCGCGATCTGCAAAGTCTGGCCTTGCGCATCGTCTTTCCAGGACAGCGACAGGCTGAAGCTGCCCGACATCTGGTCGATCGCGCGCGTGACGCGCACCTCGGTCCAACCGGCATAGATCATGCCGCCGATCGCCAGCTCGACCGTCTCGGTCAGGTCGGGAATCGCGTCAGCCATTGGCCGCCTCCGCGCTCAGCACCTGCAAAGCCGCGCCGCCGGGCACAAAGCCGGGATGCGGCACCTTGTTGCGCGCCACGATCTCGGCCGCGCGCTCTTCCATGCGGGCCGGATCGCCATAGAGGCGCTGCGCGATCACCAGCGCCGGCATCGTCACGGCCGGCACATGGGTTTGCAGCCGCGCCAGCGTGCCGCCGCGCGCGGTCAGGTCGGCGGTGACGGCGCGGCGCAGCGCATCATATTGCGCCGCGCCGGCATCGTCGCCCGCGTCCGCCTGGCGCAGCGCCAGCGCATCGAGCCGATCGGCGGCATCATCGCGCGCCGCGACCGCATCGTCATAGGAGGCGAAGTCCGTGGCGGCGTGGCAGCGGACCAGCTCGGCCGATGCGGCCAGGTTCACCAGTTGCACGATCGCCGCCTGGTTCGCCGTCTGCACGGCGCGGGCCGGCGTGCCGCCGATCACCGGATCAAGATCACTCCCCCAGTCCATCAGCGTCCTGAAGCTGCTCGCCCGGCGCGGCAGGTCCGCGCTGCCGCCCGGCCCGGTGATCGCGGAAAGCGTCTGGACCAGGCCGACGATGGAGAGGCCGAGGTCCAGCGGCGCGCGCAGCAACGCGCCGGCGGACCCGAGCAGGCCCAGCTGCGAGTCCAGCAGGCTGAGCGTCGATCCCACGCCGCCGGCCAGCGCCGCTTCGACCCGCACCGCCAGCGCCGCCGCCTGGACGACATCGCCCGCCGCCTGTTCGACAAAGCCGGTGATGCCGTCGAGCGTATAGCCGCTGGCAAACTGCGCTGGGGCGGTGGCGATCGTGGTGTCGGCGGCGGCTGTCGCCTGGGCCTGGGTGTCGGTGGATGCCGTCTGCGGCGCAGGAAGGCCGGTCTCGATGAACTCGATCGAGAACCAGGCGATGCCCCCGTCGACCGTGCTGTCGCGCCGGGACCAGCCATCCTGCGGCACCGCCACCTGCATCGCGCCCAGCCAGGGATGGATCAGCGTGCCAGCGCCCGGCTGGTCCAGCGCGTCGGCCAGCGCGTCCGCCCCGGCGGGATAGTCCGTGCCCGTGATATGGCAGTCGATGCGGTAGCGCCGCGCCGACCGGCCCAGATCTTCCCACACCGGCTTTTCCGCCTGCGGGAATTCATGGGCGACGCCGCGCCGCCCGCCCGTGACCTCCTGCTCCTCGGTCCGGAAGGCCGCGCCTCGAAAGCTGCCCTTCTGCCATCCTGCCGGCGCGCTCATGCGATCGCCCCCATGGCGCGGCCGGTGTTGACTTCAAGGTCCATACCGGTGGCGGCGACCTTGGTCGGGCGCGCTGTTGTGCCGACGGGCGTTTTGATCGAGATTTCCAGCTTGCCCTTCGGCGCGGCCTGAGGCTTGGCAGGGATTGCTTTCTGCGTAGGCAGTGTTCGGGGAGCGCCCAGAGCGCGACGCCACTGCGCATCGCTCACCGCCCGAGGAGACGGACGCGTCTGCGGTTCGGCTGCGCCGATGAAGGGCACGCCCGATGGTGCGGACTTGCGTGGTGCGGGCTTTGCTTTCAGCCAGCCCGGCGCGTTATAATGAAGCCCGCCACGCGGATCGGCACTCACGCTGCCCAAGGCATCGCGATATCCCCAAAGATTTTCGGCGTCGGCGAGAAAGCCTCGCACCTTGCCCCCGTAATAATCAACATCGCGAAGAAATCCTGCCAAGTCGCTGAAGGCACCGCCGACGCTGCGAATCCCGCCTGCAATCCCTGACCAGTCGGCATCTCCAAGCGTTTCCACCAGGTCGCCAATTCCCTCACCGGTTTCGTCCGCCCACTTTTTGAGCGAACCATCCTGCTCCATTCGACTTATCCAGCCACTGAGGCGATCGAGCTGCTTATTGACCGCACTACCGAAGCCGCCTTCCCAGACGCGATTTGCGGACTTGGTCAGACTATCCATCAGGTTCGACCACTTGCCTGCGGTCGTCCTCGCCAGACGGTCCATGCCCCCAGCAAACCGCTGATCCATGATGGCAAGCAAGGCGTTGCGTATCTCGGTGGCCGACTGACGCACGGTCTTCGTCATTTCCTTGCCGTTACGCTGCCAGCGGAAGGTGACTTGGTCCCCAGCGACCGAAGCCTTGATCCCAAATTCCTTTATGCGCTCGAATTCACCGGTTTGGGCGTCGGCGATCATTTCGACCGCTTGCATGAGGTCCTTGCCCATGCCTGCTGCCGTGTCTCCGAGCGCACGCAGCGTTCCGTCGGTCGGGTCGATGCCATAGGCCTTCAACGCGATGAAGGCTTCCATCACCTCGGCCAGCTCATAGGGGGTCTTAGCGGCGAAATCCGACACCCATTCCATAGCGCGGTTGCCCGCCTCCGCCGATCCCTCCAGTCCAGTCAGCTGAGTGCGGAACTTTTCAAACATCAGGCCAGCAGTGACGATCTTGTAGAGCGCGGCCGACAGCCCCGCGCCCGCGATAGCGCCTCCAGCGATCACGCCGCCGCGAATGGTGCTGCCGATCAGCGTGCCAGCGGAAAATGCGAGCTTCTCCATGCGCGCCTGGCTGATGCTCAGGCGGCGGTCGAGGGCGGCGAGCGCACCGACTCCGCGCCGGGACGCTGCCGCCAAGCCGGAGCCGACGCCACGGGCGGCGCGCTCCATGCGCCCCGCCGTGCGCGTTGCCGTTTCCATGCGCCGATCCAGCCCGCGAACGTCGTCGGCTGCGCGACGCGACGTGCGGCCCAGCCCTCCGGTGGCGCGATCGACCCGGTCGAGCGGGCGGCTGGCCCGGTCGATGGCCTCAAGGATCAGCGATAGCTTCATTCATTCCCCCTGGCGGCCGCGATGCGGTCCGCCTGGTCCAGCCAGAACTCCAATTCAGCATCGTCGAGCGCCCAGATGTCGGCGCGCGAGAAGCCCAGGACGAGCTTCAGCTCGCCGAGGAGGTCGCGCCAGTTGCCGAACCAGGCTCCCTGAAATAGCCCAGGATGTCGTCGATCCGGTCCATGTCGACCGCGTCGATCTTGAGCGTTGCCGGGCGCAGCAGCCCCGTCATCGCTTCGACGATCTTCAGCAGCTTTTCGGTGTAGGGAATCGCTTCGTCCAGGATCAGCATGTCGGCGGCCGTCAGACGGCGCAGCTTCAGCGAGGCGACGGCATACCGATCCTGACCGATGCCATATTCGAAGGGCACCAGCAGGTCATAGCTGTTGTCGCTCTTCAGCCAGGCGGGGCGCTTGCCCGGTTCGCGGCGATCCATCACGACACCTGCTCGGCGGGCTGGCTGTAGGCGACGGCCTTGGCCTTGCCGTCACTGGTCGTGATCGACGGCGTGCCTTCGGAATAGGCGCCGCGCATCACCCAGGCCTGGCCATTGTCGAACTCGATCGAGATGGTGGACTCGACGATCGCGCCCCACGCCGGCGCGGAAAAGCCGGCATTGGTCAGCAGGCTGATCTCCAGCTTGGCCGGGCGGCGTTCCGCTTCGCGAAAGGCCCCGGCCTCATAGTCGCCCGGCACGGGTTCGCGGGTGGTGCCGCCCGGATCGAACGTGGTGTCGCCGGCGGTCGCCAGCAGCTGGCCATCGACCTTCACCTTGGCGCGGCCGATGACCTGGTTCTTGTTCGCCATGTTTTACTGTCCTTTCAACGTCCGCTGAGATGCGCCTCAGAGGATGAATTCGATGCGGGTGGCGAGCTGCAGCAGCCCGTTGACGGTGTCGGGCGTCATCAGCGTGTTGAGCTGGGTCGGGCTGGAACCGTCGCGCTCGATGATGAGGCCGGCGAGGAAGCCCTCGACATCCTCCATCAGGCCCGCATCCTCCCACTCGCGCGCCAGCGCGATCGTCTCGGCCTTCACCGCCGCGATCGTGTCGTCGGTCAGCTTCGCGCGGGGGAATTTCTGCGCCATGCGCTGGCGATAGCTGTAGCGATAATAGCCCAGCGTCGCCGTGGTCTGGACGTCCAGATAGCTGATGTCGTCGAAGCCGGCGCTGTTCACCTGGTAGCAGCTGATCAGCCGCTCGATCGCCACGTCCCCGGCGGCATTGACGCGGAACGTCGAAATGCCGTCGCGCAGCAGCAGCTCGCGCTCCTGCCGGCTGAAACGATGTTCGGCGCTGGGCGCGCGAATCCCCGGCACGACCAGGTCGGTAAGCGGCCGCGCCGGATCGATCTGCAGGTTGAACGCCGCGACCGCGGCAAAGGCGGCCGCGATCGCCCAGGGCGGCGACGGGACGCGATGGCCGCCGACGATGGTGCTGTGCACCCCGTTGCGCGTCGCGCCGAAACTGGCGAGCGTCGACCAGCCGGCGATCATGCCGAAATAGGCGCGCCCCTCGATCTGGCGCTGCGGGCCCCAGCGGCCGGTCAGATCATCGTCGATGATCGACATGTTGGCCGCGTCGTTCATGCCGATGGCGAAGGTCTGATATTGCGCGTCGCCCAGGCTGGCCATCAGGCTGGTCAGGTCCGGATTGCCCGTGCCGCCCGCCATGCCCACGATCGTCACGGCGACGCCAGCGGGCAGCTTTTCGCCCTCGAAATAATTGGTGCGCACGTCGATCTCGTTGCCGACCGCACCCTTGTGCCGGCATGTCAGCGTGACGACCGCCGCCGCTGCCGTCGCCGTGACCGGCAGGTCGGGAAGGGCGTTGATCGCCGCCGCCAGGTTGGACGCGATCGACGTCGCCACCTGTCCGCTGTTGACGCTGGTCGTGACGCGCACGCCGGCGATCATCGCCGACAGCGTGCCCGAAGCGGTCGCGGGGCCGGTGATCGTCAGGGTCGCCGACGCGGCCACGCCGGCCGCATTGTCGGCAATCGGCATCGCCCATAGTTCGACTTCCTTGCTGGCGTCGATCGCGGCCGCGACCATCGCCGCCAGGATGGACCCACGCCCCGCAATTGCGGCGCCTTGGTCCCGGCGGGTGACGCGCACGGGCGCGGACGTCGATGCAGCGCCGATGCACTGGCCGATCAGCAGGATCTTCTGCACCGCCGGCGGCAGGCCCTGCAACGCGCGGACGTTGCTGATCTCGACCTGGCTGCCGGGCACGCGCTGGCCCGTGCTGATGCTGTCGAATGCGAAGCTGGCCATCATTCGGCTCCCTTGTCGCTGCCGCCTTCGACGGCCTTCTTCTCGGCCGCCTCGACGGCCTTCTGGGTGGTCTCCTCCAGGTCGCCATCGTCCAGGCGGCGCTGCCAGAAACTGGACCAGGCGATGCCCTTGCCGTGGGCCGGCAGCGGCAGTCCGTCATCCGGATCGCGGATGAGACGTCCGGCCGCCGGCCGGTAGAAGCGAAGCGGTGAACTCATGACGGGTCGGACTCCTGGGTTAGGCGGATGTGATCGGTGGCGTCGGCATGGGCGTCGTCGGGCAGCTGCGCGCCTGGCGCGACCAGGTCGCGATCGACTGGGTCGGGTTCGCCAAACAGGGGAATGTCCCAATTGGCGTGGATCGCCTCCAGCGCTTCGTCGCTGTCGTCGCCCGCCAGCAGGATCGGGAAGCGGCAGGCCAGCATCATCGCGTGCGCCGACAGCTTCAGCTCCTTCATGCGCGCGCTGCGCTTGAGCGGATCGGCATCGCCGACGCTGATCGGCTCGACCAGGTCGAGGTCCAGCATCTGGTCCGCCAGCACGGCGGCCGCGCCCAGCGCCAGGCGATAGCTGCCCGGTTCGGCCGCGAGATTGGGGCCGCCATGGCGATGCGCTTGTTCGTCCGGCCGGCTGCTGCTGCTGGCGACGACCAGGCCGAAGCTGCCGTCGACGACCAGCTGGCCGTCCTCGATCTCCGCATTGCGCCAGCCGGTGAAGCCGATCCAGGCGGCCGGGCCGCGCAGTTCGCCCTTCATGTCGCCCAGATAGGCTTCCCAATCCTCGGGCAGCGTTTCCAGACGTCGCCAGGCAAAGCCCAGCGCCGGCTCCATCGCCTTCAGGCGGGCAAGGATCGCCAGTTCGATCGCCGCGATCATTGCTCGGCGTCCAGATAGTCGGCGACGTGATCGCGGATGCCGGCCAGGCCGTCGGCCGAAATGCCGATGAACTGGCGCTGCGGCGTCTCGACCTTGCGGCTATGCGCCTTGACCGTGGCGATGATTGGCTCGGCCAGCCTGACGCCGAACACCTGGCGCATCGTGCGCTTGTGACTGGCGATCTGCTCGGTGCCGGAAAAGCCCTGGTCGTGGCGGCGGGCATAGACGACGTTCGTCCCGACCTCGACCGATCGCGGGCGGGCAACATGCGTCATCGACCCGCGCAGGCGGCGCGTGTCGGTCAGCGTCTTGCCGCCCGTTTCCATCGCGCGCCGCGACTTGGGCCAGGGGATGCCGGCGGGCGAATGCTCGCCCTCGAAATTCTCTTCGATGTCGACCTCGATCTCCATGCCCAGAATGTCCATCAGCGGCGTCAGGTCACCCAGCTGGTCGGCCAGGCGCGCAAGCCGGCGCTCGACGTCGACTAGGCCTTCGACGGTCAGGGACAGGCCGGTGCCGGGCATCAGAAGCCCTCCAGGGAATCGCGGCTGAATGTGCGGGGCCGATCGGGCACGATGACCGCGCCGCCCCGCGCGGGGATGTCCTGCAGGCCCTGGTCGATCTTCAGCAGGCCGGTGGAAATATCCTTCAGTTGCTTCATCGCCTGGTCGCGCCGATCCTTGAGGTCGTCGCTCAGCGCGCGATGCAGCCGGACATAGGCGAGGTCGCAGGTCAGCTCGATCAGCAGCGGCGGGACCGCGCGGCCAGGGGCGGGCGCATGATATTTGGCGACATAGCCTTCGACGATCGACGTCGCGGTCGCCAGCTTGACGTTGACGGCCGCAATCGCCTGCGCGTTCCAGCCATCCTGGTCGGTGAGCTGGACCAGCACATCCTCGCCGAACCGGGCGCGCATATCATCGGCGGTGGCGAACATGGCGGTCGACGAAGCTCCTTTAGAAACATGGTCCGGGACGGGACCGGAAAACCCGTGCAGGGGCGCGGCCCCGTCCCGGATGGTCCCCCCGCCGGTGAGCTGGCAGGGGGTGGCGGCTCATGGCCGGCGCAGGCGGAGAGGATGCGCGGCGCCGGCCATGGCGATCATGCGTCGGCCGGCTTGGTGTCGGTCGGCTTGGCCTTGGCGGGGGCCTTCGTCTTGGCTTCAGCGGGCGCGGCGGGGGCCTTGCTCGCCTCGGCCAGCTTCGCTTCCAGCTCCCCGATCCGCGCGCCCATCGCTTCGCCGTCCGACTGCGCCGCGACGAGCTCGGCGGCGGAAGCCTTCGCGGCGTCCTGCAGCGTTTCGATCTGGCTGTTCGCCTGGTTGAGCGCGACGGCCGCGTCGGCCAGGCGCAGGCGCAGTTCGGCCAGCTCCTCTTCCGGTCCGATCGGGCCGGCGGGGATGGCCTCGATCTCGATCGGCGGGGCCGCGTCGATAAAGGCCTGGAGCTGCGCGTCCGTCGCGGCGGCGGTCAGTTCGGGCACCAGCAGAAACGCGCCGTTGTCCTGCCCGACCATGACCGTGACCTGGGAATCGCCCAGCAGCTGGCGCAGCTGGACGACGGTGAGCGAGCGGATCGCGACGGTCAGCGGCATCCCGATCGGGAAGGCCAGGCCGGCGCGGCGATACGGCGTTTTCGCAGCCGTCAGCAGCAGAGCCCCGCGCATCAGCCGAGCCACGGCGAGACCTTGACGGTCGCCGTTCCCTTCCACTCGTTGGTCTCGCCATTGGCGCCCAACTCATTGTTGACGATCTTGAGCGCCGCGCTTTCCAGGCTGGGCGGAACCAGCAGGATCGGCTTCTGCGCGCCGCCCAGCAGGCCCAGCGGCCGGCCATAATCGCCCTTCATGTTCATGAGGGCGGCGCGGGCGGTGGCGTAATGCGCCGCGTCGAGCGTCTGCTTGCTGCCCCAGGCGAACTGCCAGAAGCCGAAGCCGACATTGTAGCGGGCATCGACGCCATAGACATATTTCTTGCGCCAGAAGACATTGTCATCGTCCAGCTTGTCGCGGGCGATGAACTGCGCCTTCTTGCGTTCTTGGAAGATGATCGGCTTGGTGACGCGGCTCGGGTCGTAGAGGACCCAGGGCGCGCCCGCGCCGCCATCGGTATTGGCGACCGAGGTGACGTCGCCGAACGCGTCCAGCACCGGATGGTCGGTGTCGAAATAATATTGGCCGTCATAGCAGGGCGTGGAGAAACCGAGCTTGAGCAGGCCGAACGCCAGCTCGTTGGGATGCGCGGCGGTGGCCCGGCCCATCTCGGTGAACAGCATGTTATACTGGCCGAGATTGTCGTCCTCGATGTCGTTGCGCTCGACTTCGATCGTGTCTTCCCAGTCCTTGTTCTTGATCGAATAATCGGACTGGCTGATCTGGTTCAGCACACGGTCGCCCAACCATTCGCGCATGCCGCGCATCTGGTTGAGCCAGCCATATTCATTCTTGCCGGTGCTCGACGGCACGACGGTGGCGATGTCCAGATAATCGGACGGCGCCATGCCCAGGCCGCCACGGAACAGGCCGGAAAAGGCTGTGCCGAGCGTCTGGAGGTTACCCCGGTTGATTTCCATGTTGAGCGGTTCCTTCTTCGGCTCAGGCGAACAGGACCCAGACGCCCTCGGCGTCCACGTCCACGATCTTGCCGGCGACGCTGCGGGTCGCGGAACCGTCGGTCTTGGCGACCGTCTGGTTGTCCACGATGTAGCAGTTTTCGCCGATGTCAGCGAGGGCGACGGCATCGGCCGAGGCGCTGTTCTCGAAACAGAAGACGCCCTTTTCGACGCGCACCGACTTTTCGCCGGAGCTGCCGCCGACATTGTCGACCGTCTCCATCGCGACGCCGTCGGCGACCTGGCCGGTGGCGGTCGCGCCGCCGGTGGCAAAGCCCGTCGAATTCAGCATCACGATGGTGCCCGCCAAGATCTTGCTCGGCGCCATCTTGCGCACGAACTGCTTGCCGTCCCGGCTGCGCGTCTTGACGCGCGGCGTAGCGATCGCGGTCATGCGGCGGCTCCCTTCTTCAGCTTCTTCTCAGCGAGGAAGTTTTCCTCGCTAATGCCCAGGAAAGCGCAGGCAGCGACCTCCTCGGGGGTGAGCTTGTCCTCGGCCGCGCTGCCATCGGGCTTGCCGCCGTCCATCTGGCTACCGGCCGCGACGACGACCGGGGCCTTGCCCAGGAAGTCGTGCCAGCCCTGCTCGTTGGTCTTGAACAGGTTGAGGCCCCAGTCCTTGAGCGCCGGGACCAGCTTGCCGCCCTCGATGGCCGCCGCGACTTCGCGTTCGGCGCGCTCGGCCTCCAGGCTGTTGAGCCGCTGGTTGACGGCCGCGACCTGCTCGACCGGCACGAACTTGGCCGGGTCGCCTTTCTTGAGCGCGGTGACGGACGCGGCGATCTCCTCGACGCTGGCGCCCTCCGCCAGTCCGGCCGCGACCGCGATGGTGCTGGTGGACGGCGCGGTATCTGCCTGTTCCTTGAGCGACGTGGCGGCGGCCACGCACTCCTGTTCGGTGGCGGTCGCCGCAAGGCCGAGCGCCGCCGCAATGAGAGCAAAGCTCATATCGTCTTCTTCTCCGGAAAGGCCGGCGGCGATCGCCGGCAGGTCGATGGCCCCGATATTGACCAGGGCGGCGTTCTTCAGCTGCAGCACCTCGCCCGACTTGGCGGCGAGGAAAAGCGGGCTGAGATAGCGATATTCGCGGGCGGCGATGCGCTGCGCGGCGGCGTCGGTCCATTCGACCGAGGCATAGATGCCGTCGGCCTCCACGCTCAGGCTGTCGGCCTTGGCCCAGCCGGCGGCGATCGCCGCCTGGTCGCGCTGGACCGAATGGCCATAGTCGAAATTAAAGTCGGCGCCGCCCAGCCAGGACTTGGTCGCGTCGACGATGCGCTGCGCATGGGCGGCATCGACGATGCGATATGGACCGCGATTGTCGCGCATCGCGATGGAGCCGATCGGCAGCAGCTTGACGCGCTGCGCCGGCACGCCGTCGATGACCGACACCTCGGTCGTCGCCGCCGCCACGATCTGATGCTGTTGATTGCCCCGCTTCATGCCGATGCTGATGGCATGGGCGCGCGGCGGCTCTAGTCGGAGATATCTCCGCCCCGGCCAATGGGGGCGGTCACCGGTTCATTGCATGTTAGCAGACGCGGCGCTATATCGTTCATGAGCCGTGCGCCGTTTCGGACGTCAAGGTCTAGGTCTTCGGACACAAGACAGCACGGACATCATCTCTTCCTGAGCGATGTCAGCTTGACCCGGTGCTTCCCGATCTGGAACGCCGCCGCATAGTCGTGCCCGTCGACTGTCGCCGACACGAACACCATGGGACTGCCGCTGCGGCTCAGCCGAGGCGTCCCATGCGATATGGTGCCGCGATTGAATATCGTCCGGGCGTTGGCGATGTCTTCAGCCCCGATCGGTTTCTGACCGCGCGAATCCCGCCCGTGGCGCTTCAGGATATGGCGAACGTCGTCACGCCCCAGTTCCACCGACTTCGCGTCAGCCCGCAAGCCCAGGCGGGTCAGCTGCGCCCGCGCATGATCGGACACCGGTCCAAGCCGATGACGCGTCGGTGCATCGCCAGAGGATGCAGCAGTGGCGAAACCGATCGCCAATGCATGGCCGGATGTCCATCGCCCGTTTCTGTCGCGCGCCTGATGGGGGTCGTAAGCCGCCGCGATCTCACTGGCGCGCCCTGAGACCCAGCGCCAGCCGTCGCGGCCGATCTCGACCAGCGTGGTGATGCCAGCGAATGTGCGGGCATAGCGGCGCATCAGCAACGCCCGTCCGTTCCGCCCCCGCACCCACACCCATCCGATGCGGTCGGGCTGGACGATCGCCGCCGCGATCCGGTCGATCGCCACGCCGGCCGCGCCGCCAGGCATCTGCACCCGACCGCCAGGCGCGATGAACCAGCCGCGTCCGATCGACAGCGGCCAGCCTTCCTTGTCCATCCATATCGCCTCGCCGCCAGGCGCAATGCCGAAGGCTTTGAGGAAGCGGTCGATCAGGCCGCTCTGGGCACTGGTCAACCGCGCCGATGCGCCGACCTCGTCCGGTCCCTGGTCGAAACTTTCGGGCAGCGGCGATGGCGCCAGGCCGCGCAGATATTCCTTGCCGACATTATAATCCCACCCCTTGCCGATGCCGGCTTCCAGCATGCCGGTCTCTCCGGTGCGGCTGTTGGTCCAGGGCAGCAGGTCATTGGCCGGCGGCGGCTGATCATCGACGGTGCGGCCCATGCGGTCCAGCATCCGCTGCGACCGGGGAATCGCGGTGCAGCGACAATTCCAGTCGCAAGGACCATAATGGGTGTCCCACCAGGGATGATCGACCGGCAGGATCGTGCCGTCCCAGTCATGATGCTCGGGCCGCTCCCGGCCATCCATAACGCTGCTATATTCCAGATAGGGGAAGGCCTTCTTCGTGCGCTGGATGCGTTCCCACTTGCCGGCCTGGTAGGCGGTGCGGACATTCGTGTCGAAGATCGTCTTCAGCCGACGCGGACTGCCCAGCTGCACCAGCTCATGCTGGCCGGTGGCGGGATCGAGCATGATCTTCTTGCCCCACCAGCCCTTGGCCTCCAGCGTCGGCCGCAGCTCCGCCTTGAAGGTGTCCAGCGTCGTGCCCTCGGCGATCGCCTTGTCCACCGCCGCGCGAATGTCCTCCAATATGTCGCGCGACATGGCCTTGGCGACGGTAAAGGCGCGCACATGCTCCGCCTTGAGCACGTCCTGCCAGTTGAAGCCGATGCGGAACCCCTTCGACCGGAAGAAGGCGATCGCCTCCTCGGGTGGCACAGCGCCGGGGGGCAGTTCTTCAGGCCCTGTCACGGTCGAGGCCCCTTGCTGAACAGAAGAATGATTGGAATGCTGCGGGACTGGACTTGGGCGTCGAGGATTTGAGATGGCGGAAGTCGAAAGAGCGTTCAAAAGCGCGAGAGAGTATATCGACTGGGCTTCTGACGCGTTGCGCGAAACCGAGGCGCTGTGTCGCACTTATTATTCGGGACTGGCCTCCTTCATTAACACGGAAGAAGACCCTAGCTCGGGCTTCACGATCTGGTGGTTGCACCTTACCAAACCGCTGGACCGGTCGATTGCTCGCAAGGCGACAGAAGCGCTGCTCAATGTTCGGCACGGTTTGGATCAAGCGGCGCACGCCTGCTACATGCTGATCAACGGCCCGCCCAAACGCGACATTTATTTTCCCTGGGGTGAAAGTCGCCGGGACAGCGAAGTAAAAATAAGTCGCCTGCAGCTGCCTCAACCGATTGCCGAAGCGATGGTTGAGTTTGGACCATTCCCTACAAGTCCCGCCTACACTGGTGGCGATGATATGGTTCGGGCGCTCGCCAAGATTGCGAACCGGAAACACACGATTGGGATCGGCACCCATGTAGGGGTGGCGGAGGTGACGATGGCGCAAGCTATTGTCGGCGAGGACGGTCAGCTCATCATGCCGGCGCTCAAATGGGACAGTGAGCAAAACAGGGGCGAACTTCTTCGCATGAAAGGGGACGTGAAGGTGCCTTTCGACTTCGAAATCGATATCACTATCATGATCAGCGACCAGGTGTTGAGAGTCCCGCTTGGAGCAGAAGAAAGCCTCAAGGCCTTTGCCGACAAGGCTGGAGCGCTGATCCGACGACTGGAGCAGGAATGTCGGATTGTTGTCGCTAGCAGCTGATCGAAGCCTCATCACAATCCCGGCTTTTCGATCAGCCCGGCAATCTTGCCGGCGAACCCGACGCGCTCGCCCAGCTGGGTGATGGCGGCCACATCCATTGCGGCGATGACGTCGCCAACCTTCATCGCCAGCAACTCGCGCACTTCCTCCATCGACGTCGCCCCGGCGATCAGCTCCTCGAATGATCCCAGCAGCGGATCGACCAGTCCCTCCCAGTCGCCCAGCGCCTCCTCGATCATCGCGTCGATGGCGTCGGGCTGCCGATCCTGCGCAGCCGCCGGAACCTCCTGACCCCGATCTGCCCCTGAGGGCCGCTTCAAAGGGTCTAAAAGGCCATTGCGCGGCTTCTGACGGGGGTCAGGGCCATCTTGCCCCTTCAGCGGCTCCTGGGCGGGCTGTTGGGCAGTGGCCATCAGGACAGGCTCCCCCGCTTTCGGTTCGGGGATGCCGGTGCGCTCGCGCCAGGTCGACACCGCGATCGGCACGCCCATCTTCACGCCCCGATCGGCGGCGTCCAAGAACTCCTTCACGTCGACCGCGTCGGGGCGGCCGACGATGATCTGCGGATAGCGTTTGCGCGGCCCGCGATTGAACAGGACAATCGGCAGCGCGACGTCGCGTGTCAGCGTCGCGCTCAGCTCGACCGCGTCGGCGTCGGCGATGTCCTGGCGCACATCGCCATGCAGGTTCGCCTGGCCCGATCCCAGCCCGCCGGCCTTCGCGTCGGAACTGCTGGTCTGCCCCAGGACAACCTTGCTGACCGCATCGTCGATATAGGTGAGCATCCCCCGGAACATGTCCGGATTGGCGGCGGCGCCGCCGCTCTGCACAAACTCTATGACCATGGACTGGGGGATGACGGCGCCCGCATCCGATCCGATCTGCCCCACCGCCTGGGCCAGCAGGCGAATATCGTCCTCGCTGGTGCCGTTCTGATATTTGCCGACGCGCAAGGGCAGGCCGTAGACCTCCAGGAAGGTCATCCAGTCCTTCAGCGTGAAGTTGGCGAACAGATAATACCAGGACACGACGCGGGCGAGGCCGCCGCGGATCGGCAGGCCCGACTTCGCCGCCGTTTGGTGGACCACGAACTTGTGCGGCGGCAAGGCGCTGGCCACGCTGCTGGCGCCATCCTCGCCGCCCTTCAGCAGCAGCTGCTCGCCCGTTGCCTGGTCATATTCGAAGAAGCGGGGATCGCGTCGCTTCAGCTGCGCGGGCAGCCAGGTCTCGCCGGTTTCCCAGATGATCTCGGTCGCGCTGTAGCCCTTGCCCAGGGCGTCGAGGATCTCGATCAGCTCCGCCTGCAGCGTCAGCCGCTTTGTCCAGTCGCGCACCAGCGCCGCGTCTGCCTTTTCCTCCTCGCTCTCGCCCGCCGCCTCGACGCGGATCGGCAGCTGCGCGACCGCGCGCTTCCTGACCCCCAGCACGCCGTTATAGTGCGGGTATTTCTCCTCGATCTCCTCGGCCAGCTCCAGATAGGCGGTGGCGTCGCCCTGTTCGGCATCGCGCAGCAGGCAGGCGAGCTTGGCGGGATTGAGGCCCTGCGCCGGATGGCCCGACCAGATGTTGCGCACGCCCGACAGGGTCGGGCCGCCAATCTCGCAGGTCAGCGTCTGGACCGCCGCGCGAAGCGGCTTGCCGCGCAGGTCGACCAGGGCCGGCACGTCGGGCGCCTGGTAGGGAACAAGGTCATTGGCCATCTATCGTCTCCGCAACTTCACCAGGCGTTGCCGCCAAAGCGCCCGCGCGCCTGCGCCCGCGATCGCTGGGTCATTCCGCGCGGCGTGTCGTCCCCGCCATGCGCATCGTCCCAGGCCCGCTTGGCGACTGGCCGATAGGCGATCATCTGCGCCTCCACGCCCAGCGCACGCCACATCAGCGCGGCTGCCCAGAAGCGGTCGGCATGGATCGTGCCATCATTGACGATGCGGACAGATCCGCTTTCCTCGCTGCCCACCCGTTTGATCGCCATCAGGTCCGCGCGCAGCACCGGATCGGCGGCAGGGATGCGGATGCGGCCGAGCTGGAAAGCGCTGGCGAGGCCAAGCGCCAGGTCGAGCCGGTTCGGCCCGGTGAGCAGCACACCTTCGACCCGATAGCTGCCGTGCCGCAGCTGCGCGTCCTCGACGACCTTTTCGCCCATGCCCGTCTGGTCGATGCACGCGCGCAGGACGCGGCGCTTCAGGAACAGGCTGTCGAAATAGGCGTCCTGATGCGCGAAGGTCTGGCCGACCTCGTCATAGACGTCGCGCACCCAGGTCACGTCGCCCACCAGCTCGCCGCCCCACATGATCTGGCCATCGCGTCGGCGCGCCACGTCCCGGCCGATGCCGTAGAGACCGCCGGCATAGAAGTCCGGATCGCCCGCCTCGGCATGTTCGGCGCGGATGATGTCCTCGATCGAGATGAGCGATCCCGACCCGACCTTGGGAATGCAGTCCAGCTCCTCGGCCGCGTCATCGCCATAGGAGGCGCGGATATTCGCTTCCCATTCCGCCTTGGGCTCTATCTGGCTGCCTTTCGTCTTCGCGACCAGGGCGACGCGCTCATACAGGCCGTCGGCCATCGCCTGGGCAAAGGTGATGGTCAGCACCTCGCCGCGCCGCGTCCCCGCGCGCACATCGCCGATCAGCTTGTTGAAGGGATTGCCGACGCCGTCATGGGTGCTGACCACGATGACCTGGCCGCCCCAGATCAGCAGCGCCATCGCGGACTTGAGCACTTCGTCCACATTCTTGTGGAAGGCGGCTTCGTCGATGATGACGATGCCCTGCTTGCCGCGCAGCGCGCGCGGCACGCTGGCCAGCGCGGTGACGCGAAAGCCGCTGGCGAAGCGGATCGAGAAAGCCTTGATGCCCTCATTAGGGCCATCGTCCAGGATGACCTCGCCCATTTCCTCGACGGCGCAGTCGAAGGCGCGCGCCCACATGGCGCATACTTCGATAAACTCCAGCGTCATGTCCTTGTCATAACCCATATACCAGACATTCTGGCCGCCGGCCGACATCGACGCGGCCGCGCGGAGCGTCGCATAGGAGGCCAGTCCCCAGGTCAGGCCGATGCGTCGGCTCTTCTCGATCACCAGCAGCGAGACGCCGGTGTAGAGCTGCTTGACCGTCTTGCCCTGGTAGCCCAGCAGCACGTCGCCCCTGGGCAGGCGCACGATCGCCGCCTCGGCCGCCGCGCGATCGGCGGCGCGCTCGCGCCGGGCGATCTCTTCGGGAGGCAGCTTCATGCGCCCAGCACCGCGTGGCGGATCGCCGCAACGCCATCGGCCGACAGGCCCTGCGCGCGCGCGGCGGTAACGGCCTTCTGCGCGGCCTCCGCCGTCGCCTTCGTCGCGGCGCGCTTTTCCGCTTTCTCCAGCCGGTCGTCGGTGGATTTCGCGGCGGTCGAGAGCGACGACAGCGCGCTGGCGAGGAACATCGCTTCCTTGGGATCGAGCATCAGCGGCCGGACATTGCCGTCCTCATCCTCCTCCATATGCGTGAGCGTCTGCATGACGACGCTGTGCATCAGCTCGATATTGGCCTGGGCCAGCTTGTTATCGGGCTGGTCGCCGAACTGATTGACCAGGGCGTTGGCGATCTCGCGGGAATCGCGCATGCGGCGCTGCACGTCGGCCAGGCTTTTGACATGGCGGCCCAGCGCCGATCGCGACACGTCAACGTCCAGCTCCATCAGTTTCGCGCGGATTTCATCGATCGTGCGGCCTTCGCGGCGCAGGCGGCCGATCAGCTCCTGGATGGACGGCAGCAGCCGGTCGATCGACGAAGGCGTGTCGCGCTTGCGCGGCATGGCTTACCCCTTGGGGCTGGGGCGCTGGATGCCCGGAATGGTGGATCGGCCGTTGGCGACGTCCGCGCCGCGCTCCGTCAGGGTCGCGACGATCACGCCATCCATGGGCGTCAGCAGCGTCGCAGCACCGACGTCCTTCAGCCAGTGGATGTGGCTGCGCATCTGGTCGCGTGTGCAGCTGAGGCCCAGCGCCTGCACCGCCGTCGCCAGCACGCTGTCATTGGCGCAATAGCCTGGCTGGCTGTCCAGCAGGCGCAGGATGGCCAGGCGCACATGGCCGTCATAGAGGTTTGAAAACTCGCTCATCAGCGGCCTCCCAGCCCTTTCTCAAGCAGGTAATTCTTGATGATCGACAGGTCGCCTTCGACCCTGATCATCATGTCGCCGCGCGCCTGATGCTTGGCTTCGATCAGTTCCTTCAGCGCCTCGATATCGTGCCGGGTGACGCTCTCGCGCTCGACCTGGTCGACCTTCTGGGTGAGCGCGGTGACTTTCCCGCCAAGCTGGCCGACCTTGCCGGACAGGGCGCTCAGCTCCTTTTCCAGTCTTCGGGTGGACACGGGATTGGCCTGGCCCGCGCGGCGCGCCTGGACGATGCCGACATAGGCGATCCCCACGATGATCGCGGTGATGATCACCCACTCGAAAATGCTAGGCATCACTGCCCTCCTTGATCGTGAATGCGGCAGCGAGCCGCGAGAAAAAGCCGCGCGCCTGGTCGCCGATGATTTCGAGGACCGACAGGATCGAGAAACTGAGGCCGATCGACATGACGAAGGTGAAGAGGAAGCCGGGCCGCCGCTCGATCACCCAGGACAAGAGCAGCAGCGCCGTAATCGCGTAGACGCACAGCGTCTGCCACAGCGTCAGCGGAGCCGGCCCCTTGGGCGCGATCGGCCGGGCCAGCACCACGCCCAGCACAGCGAGGATCGCTGAGACGATCGGCACGTTGATGCCGAGCCAGGCGACATGCACCAGCGCCTGGCCGATCGGCGCGGCGGCATCTTGCACGCCGGCCGCGATCGCGGCGCCGCTCCACGTCGGCAGGAACAGGGCGGGAGGAATCGTAAGGTGGCGCATGGCTCAGATGACGATCCCAAGGTAAAGGGCGAGGAGCTGCATCATCTCAGGCGGGAATCCCGAGCGGCGCGTAGATCATGCAGCCATGATCGTCGCAGAAGCGCCTGATCTGGCGGCAGTTCATGTAGGCCTCTGCGTCCGGCAGATATTCGTCGGCCATATGGACAAAGGCAATGTCGGCCTGCCCTGTGGCGACGCCCGTATAGGTGGTGCCCAGCACCAGCTCGCCGCCCAGCGCAGCGGGCAGAGCGGATGCGGCGGAGGCGGCGGGGAGGACGCCCACGATTTCGGCAGTGATGACGCCGGCAGCGTTCCGCCGCACCATGCAGATGACGAAGGGATCGGCCGAAAAGTCGACGTCCCCCGTGCTGGCCACCGAATTGGAGACAGTGGCCGGGTTGCCGCTGTAGACGGTGCACTGGCCGGTCAGCCGCCACTTGTTGTCATTGGCCGCGCCCACATTGTTCAGCAACATGGTCTGGCCGGTGATCGACGCACCGATAGTCGGGTTGTCGATCCAGGACGACGCCAGGTTGCCGATCAGGGGGATGTTCGACACGTCCGGACGGACGCCGCGACAGGCCACGAACCACGAATATTCCGCGGTCGCTTCCACCCCGGTCCAGAGTGATTTTGCCGTGGTCGGAAAGCCCGAGGTCGTGCGGGCATAATGATCGAACAGCTCCGGCGCTTGCCCCCGGACTCGCATGGGATTGGTCGGATCGGCCATGTTGCGCGTGATCCTGGACATCGCCGAACCGAAGATGGCGGTCAGCCGCGCGCCGCGTGGGGCGTCCATTTCGAAATTGCCCACGGCCCAATAGTCGCCGTCCGCAACATTCAAGGTCATGCCGGCCATGTCAGATTTCCTCCGCGATGAGTGAGAAGGCCGCACACCAGATGTGCAGCGGATAGGGCTTGTCGATCAGTTCGGGCACGGCCGCCGACGGATGCTGGCCGGCGTTGGGGATGACGGTATAGTGCTCCGCCGACACCGCGCGGGATCGTGACATGATCCCCAGATAGCCGTTGGACGCCAGCTTGGTGCCGCCCAGGATGACCGGGGCCTCGCGCGGCGTGCGCGACAGCGTGGCGGCGATGGTCATGGCGCCGACGAACCGCACGTCGTTCAGATCGATGACGCCGACACTATCGCGGGCGGACAGGCCGAGGTTCGAGAGCGACACCGGGGAGAAGCCTTCATAGGGCGTGCCTGCCTCCAGCGGCCCTGGCCCGATAAGGTCGAGGATGACTTCGTTGCTGGTCGCGCTCCACGTCGCCGCCCGCGCGCGCACGATGGCGGGCCTGCGCCCGCGCAGCAGCACGTCGCCCCAGCAGATCGCATGATACTGGCCGCGCCAGCGCTGCCCGTTATTGTCGGGATGGCCCGATGGCACATTGACCACCGGATAGTCGGGCTGCGCCCAGAAGAAGCCGGGGACCTCCGCGCACAGGCGCAGTTGCGCATTGGCGACGTGAAGGTCGGTCGCATCCGTGACGAACGGCCCGGTCGCCTGGCTGATGAACCAGGCCGGCGGGAATTTCTGATCGGGAATCCGCAGCGCGATGTCGGCGTTGAGCTGATTGCGCAGCTGCTGCACGCCATTGAAATAAAGCGCTTCGGTATTGTGCGCGCCACCGGTGCCTGCCGCATAATCGGCCTGGCCATGGCTGAAGTCCACCAGCAGGACGCGGAACTTCTTGCCGGCGAAATCGGGGTGCGCCATCACCTGATCCATGCCGCTCAGGATGCGGTTATAATATTCGGGATTGGCTCCCTTCAGCAGCGCCGCCAACGGCTGCCCTCCCACGCCGCACTGCATGACCACGAACGGCATGTCGGGCGCTTCGCTGACGCCGAAATGGGCAAGGCACTGCTGCCGGAACCAGTAGGCCGCCGAAATCATGTGGCCTTCGGCCGGAACGCTGGTGTCCGGCCCGAGCGCCTCCAGCTGCGCGTTCGTCTGTTTGACGCCGTTGATGTGCGCGACCGCGGCGAGAGGCTTGATGTCGCCGGACGTCAGCGGGTCGTAGGTCGTCGTCGTCTGCCCGGCTGGGCGGTTGGCATCGCCCAGCATATAGACATACATGTCGGAATAGTTCGGGGTGCCTGTGGTGAGCGGCGGATAAGCCGCGCTGCCCCGGTCGAAGCTCTGCCCGTCTCCGGCCAGCAGATAGACGGTGTCGCGTTCGAGCGGCTGCACCATCGGCAGGATTTCGTCACGCCCCGCCATCGACCAAGCGACGTTGATCGCGTCGCGCGCCGCATAGTCGTTGAACGTGCCGCCACTGTTGCCGCTCTCCGGCAACTGGTCGATGAATGCCAGTTCGCGCCAGGCGCCATAGGCATCCCGCACGATGAAGCGGTCGCCCGACGACTCTCCCATATAGATGCCGTCGAACTGGAACCCGCCGGCCGTGCGCAGGGCGCGCCCCTGCGGCCCGCCATGCATGTCGATCAGGGTCGCGCCATAATAGTCCCGCACCGAAAAGGGCGACCTGCCGGTATCATAGACCGCGCCGCTCCCCATCTTGACGCCGCGCGCTCGCACATAGGTGTTGTCGAGGTCGGTATCGCCATCCTGCGACGTGATGAAGGCCCACCCGATCTGCATGCCCGGCGCGCGGGGGTAACGGCGATCAGGGCCGCCGCTCATGTCGAACATGTTGGCGCCATAGGCATCGCCAAAGCCGGTCGGCCGCGTCGTCGATATGACGATATGCTCGACCAGCGGACTGACCAGCTCGTCGCTGGTGAAGCCGTCGATATAGACCGCCTCGCCGGCCACCTTCCGGTAGATGGCGATCGCCTTGCCATTCACCTTCAGCACGCGGAATACCTGGTTCTCGGCGGACGCCGCCAACCCTTCGGCGATGGTGGCGTAAAGCGTGCCGCTCGACATCGCCGCGTCACGGGCGAGGGCGGCATCATGGGCAGCAGCGGACGCGGCGGCGCGCTCGTCGGCGGCATTGCCTGCATAAAAGGCGGCCAGCGCCACCTGGGGAGCAGCAGCCTCCTCTGCTGCCTCGGCCGCGTCGTCCAGCACCGCGTCGAGCCGTTCGCCAAGATGCTGAGTTTCCTGCGCGCGTTGGATGATCTCGTCACCCAATTGCCCCGCCACCTGCTCGGTGCGGCGCACGCTTCCCTCGACCGCATCATTGATGGCCTGCTGGCCGGCTGCGTCGCCCGCCTGCCGGTCCTGTGCGACCGCATCGATCGCACCGGCCGCATCCCCGGCATTGCCGGTCACCGTTCCGGAGAGTGACGCCAGCGCTGCTTCCAGCTGGGCGACGCGCGCCTCCAGGGCTGCATCCGTTGCAGGAGTCCCGAACATGCTCATGGGCAGGTCACCGCCATGCCGCGCGCGCGGTGCCAGCGGCACACCCGCGCCAACGCGTCGCGGCAGCTGCGCCCGGCCAGCAGCGCGGCGCTGTCGAAGGCGAGCGCATCGCGTTCAAATGCTGCGACCTGTTCGGCCGAAAGCTCGCCTGCCGGCGACAGGGGCGCGGTCGGTTCATCCTGGCAGCGCAGGTCATCAGCAGGCGGGTGTGAGATGGCCGGCGGCGCGGGCCTGCTGCTGCAGCCGGACGCAGTCATAATAGCGGCGGCGAGCAGCCAGCGGGTCGATCGCATTTTCGGTGATCCTTTCCAGGGCATCGGCCTCGGCCTCCAGCCGGGCGTCGTCCGCGCGGCGGCGGGTGGCGGCGACGGCATCGGCCGCGCGATCGTCGCGCAGCTGCTCGGTCGTCGCGGCATGTTCATGGCGGGCGATCAGCGCCCGGTCGTAAGCCATCTTCCCAAGCCAGAGCGCGGCGAGGATCAGCAGCACGATCACGCCGATCGCGATCTGCCGCGCGCGCCTTTCGCTGAGGCCAGCCGAAGCGAACCAGGCGGCGATCCAGCCCATCAGCTGCGCCCCAGCTTGTCGGCGCGGTTGAGCCAGCCGGCGAGGAATCGCTTCTGTGACGGGTTGGCGGCGGCGATGGCGCGATAGCGATCCTTGGCCGCATCGCGATAGGCGATGACGATCGCCGCCATGCCGGCTGCCGGCACCGCGACGACGGCGTCCATGGCTGCGCGGGTCTTGTCGCCCAATACCCCGTCCACCTTGAGCAGCGGGGTGTTGAGCCGATATTTGGTGAGGCTCGCGTTGATCGCCCGCTGCAGCAGCTTCTTCGCCGCGACCATGCCGCCATTGACCGCCTGGTCGAACAGCATCTCGCCGATCGGGCGCGCCCAGCTGTCCGCGTCGAGGCGCAGCCAGAAGCAACGATGATAAAGGAACTTGGCGTCGCCGCGCGTCAGCTTGGCCACGTCGGCGCCGTCGATGTCGCCGTCCATGTCCAGGTCGAAATCGGCGAACCCGTCGCCGTCCAGGTCGATCTTTCCTTCGCCGATCAGCGTGCGCAGCGACCAGCCATATTTGGTCGCGCCGCCGCGATCGACCGGATCGTCGACGAAGCCGCCCTCGATACCGAGCAGCGCGTCGACGGCGCTGGCGAAGCGCGGGCTCCAGCCCTCGACGATGATGTGATTGTCCCCGTTCATGGGGAAGCTATGCGGGAGAAAGGCCCATCCTAAAGGCGGAGATATCTCCGCCCGGCGCGCCTCTTAGAAGCCTGGCAGAGACAGCTGCCCGTCATCCTCGCGCTCGTCGGCAAGGATGTGGCGAACGTGACGATCCGTGTAGCCTGTGGCAAGCGCTATTTCGCGCGCGTTCAATCCCTGCGCCTTAAGCTCCACGACGCGCTGGCGTCCCAGATAGGCCTTGGGCAGGTCGATGTTGGTGCCATGAAAATATTCCGCCAGCTTGTTGGCGGCGTCCCGGCCGATGGCCTGGGCGATCTTGTCGTTGGCGCCGATCGCGCGCGGCACGTAGAAGCGCACGCCGCCGAACCACTCGCACAGCGTCATCGTCGCCGGCTCGCCGATGACATCGGCGACCTCGGCGAACATCTTGCCGTTGCGGGGATCGGTGACGCGCGGGTTGGCCATCAGCTGATCAGCACCCCCAGCAGGAAGGCGACGATCGCCACCAGCAGCAGCATGCGCTGGCTGTATCGGCGCGGCCTGACGCTCGGCGTGACCAGCGGCTGCGATTCCCACGCCAGGTGATGATGGTGACGCCGGCTCATGGAGCCACCTCCAGAAACGCGCCGTCGCCGCCATGGTCGCGCAGCTTGCGGCCCAGGGCGGCGGCGATCCGCTCATAATCCTGGGTGGAAAGCGATGCGCCCTCTGCCTCGATGCCGGTCAGGCGAAACGCCGCTTGGCCCAGCGTCCAGTCCGCCGCCGCGATTCCCGCGCGCTTCAGCTTCACCAGGATGGCGTCGGCCAGCCGGACCTTCAGCGCATGCACATAGGTCGCCTTGGACAGGCCGCGCTGCGACTGGTCCCAGCCATGCCGCTCCGCCCAGGCCTTCAGCGCCTCGACCAGCTTGTCGGCCTGGTTCTGGTTCGCCCATTGGAAACGGGCGCAGCCCAGCTGCCGCTGCGCGAATGCTTCCAGGCCCTTGTCGGCGCGGATGGCATCCTCGGGCGCTTCACGCACCGCGCACAGATGCGCCAGGCTGATCCACATGACGCGCGCCTTGCGGGCCAGCGCATGGTCGGCGCGCGGCGGCTTGCCCGATCGGGGCGCGCTGCGGAAGCCGAGGCGGCGAAACTCTGCGGCCAGCCGCTCCAGCTCGGCGTCGGTGCAATGCGCCGCGCTCATTCGTCCGGTGACGCGCATCAGCGTGGCGGCGCGGTCGTCATCGTCCATGCCCAGCTGCTGGGGCGCGATATGGGCGATGGCCAGCATGGAACGGCGACGGGGATTGGACGCGAATGTCGCGGGCTTGGCGGCGGTGGCGGCCATGTCAGTCCTCCTGCAGATCACGAAAATGCCGGACAAGCCGGTCGGTCAGGCACCGAAAGGCGGGGTCGCTGTCCCGCATGTCGGCGGCGCGGCGGCACGCGTTCAGCACGCTGCTATGGTCGCGGCCGCCCAGGATCGCGCCGATCTGCGGCAGGCTCGCCGGGGTCGCCTTGCGCGCCACCCAGCAGATCGCTGCGCGCGCCCGGAACAGGCCCTTGCGCCGATCGTCGCCGATCAGATCGCAGCGGGCGATGCCCAGCTCATAACCGACTTGGTCGATGACGTCGGTGACGCGGGCGCGGCCGATCGGCCGCGCCGCGCGCAGCGCCAGGCGCGCGACCATCAGCTGCACGACGCGGCGCTCCTCGGGTTGCAGCGCCGCCGTCATCGTCCGGCTCCCAGGCCCAGCGCCAGAAAGATCATCGTGACGATGACCGCGATCGCCACGGCTAGGCCGATACCGAGCGACAGCAACTCCGCATCCTCCAGCGGCTCGCCGGTCGCCGGATCGGTCAGCAGCGCGTCCAGCGCCTTGTCGACCAGCCCGCTCATTGCGCGCGCCCGATCGCACGCGCCCGCGATGCCAGTCGCTCCAGATCGTCTGCCAGGACCAGCGGGTTCTTGCGCATGTCCTGCAGCCGGTCGTGCAGCATCGCGATCTCAGACGCGATCCGCTCCAGCGTGTCGCGCTGCTCGACCTGCCCATGCTCGACCATCATGCGGGCGCGATGCTTGGCCGCCTCCGGCACGCGATTGCGCTGGCGCCACATGCACACGGTCGCACGGTTCACCCGCATCGCTGCCGCCAGCGCGGTGTCCGATCGCACGCCGACCAGCGCCTTCAACGCGGCGATCTCCGCCGCCACCTCCGCGCCCCCGATCATGCGACCACCGGGTTGGACGACAGCTGCGTCCAGGCCGTATGCACATGCTGCACGGTCAGCTCGCTATTGTCGGCGCGCGCCAGCATCATGGCGAGTTCCATCACATAGGTGCAGCTGCGCAGGCCTCCGGGCTTCGACCCGATTTTGTGCAGCGTCGCGGCGACCTGTTCGTCCTGCACCTGCCAGGCGGTCGCCAGCGCCTCGATATCGTCCTTCAGCGGCAGCGCGCGGATCATGCGCATGCCGATCCGGCTGTAGAGCTGGGCGAAGTCGGCGGCGCGCGATCCGCCTTCCATGCGCGACACGACCTTGGGATTGCCGATGAAGGCGACGCCGACATTGGTCCGGTCGAACCATCCGCGCACTTCCTCGATCTGGTCGATGTCCAGGTTCTGCGCATCGTCCAGGATCAGCAGCCCGCCCGTGTCGCGGAACTTGCCCATCACATAGGCGGAAAGCCGCGCCGTGCCGGTCGGTCCGGTGAAGTCGCGCATCACTTCCAGGATTTGATGGCACAGCGCCATCGTCGTCTTGGTCGATCGCAGGATTTCGACATGCCAGACGTTGCTGGCGCGCTGCGCATATTCCTTGGCGGCGGTCGTCTTGCCCGTTCCGGGACCGCCGACCCAATAGCACATGCGGCCGCGCTGCGCCCACGCCAGCAGGTGATGGATCTCGCTCGCCGTCTTCGTCTCGAAGAAGGTCGGGATATCGGGCGCCTCGACCTTCAATTCGGTCTGGCGGACCAGCGTCTGGCGGAAGCGGAAGATATGCTTGGCGATCTCACCATTGCCGCTCGCAAAGGGGCCGCCATTATATTTGCCGGCGCTGAACAGCGACAGCGTGCTGCCCGGCCGACCGATCAGCGGCTGCAACTGCGCCCAGCTCAGCGCGCGGGTCTGCTTATGCTCGATCAGCCAGTCGCGCTGATCGGCGATGAAGCCCTCCGTCTCCTCTATGTCGTTTACGTTGTTCATGATAACCGTCCTCTTGCTTTCGCGAGCATTGCGGTCGTGGCGGGCGCCTTCGAACTCACCCGCCACGGCCCTTTCATTCGACCAGCCGCATGCGTCCGATGACGCTGGACAGCTGGCCCATGACCTGGTCGTGCGAGGTCTCCTGAGACCCCTCTGAAATGGGTTTGAGCGCGGTGTTGCCCCGGAAGCGCGCGGGCCGGATGACCGCCGCTTCCGGCTTGTCCTCGGTCCGCTGGCGCATCCGCATGTTCGCCGCGACCTCCTCGGCCGACAGCAACTGCTCGATCTCGCGCTGGCGGCGCACGCTCTTGCGGATGTCGCCGCGCAGCTTCGCCGTCCGCTTGGCCTGGCCCATGTCGTCGAACCGCGACGCTGCCCAGCGCTCTGCGGTGCAGAGGAACTGGCCGCCATTGTCATAGACATGGATCGGTTGGCTCAGGTCGTCGGGATCGAAGCGGACCGTCAGCAGCTGGCTCGCATGCTTGCTGAGCTGCGGCGACCAGTAGCGATTTTCAGCGATCGTCACGAAGCCCGACTTGCGATCGGCGCGGAGCTGCTCGCCGGTCAGCAGCGCCAGGCGCATATGCTCCTCGGTCGCTTTGCCCACCGGCGACACGGCGAAGCTCTTCATGAAGGTATCGGCGAAGCTGCCACCACGCGTCGTTTCGGTCTGGCGACCGGTGCGCTCATTGTGGATGTGCATGCCCTGCTCGACGATCTCCAGGAAGTCGGCCAGTGGCACGGCGCGTTCGCGATAATTTTCCGGCTTGTTGTCGACATGATTGCCCGACCAGGCGCCCGCGCAGCGCGGGTCTTTCGCGATCATGTCGGCGCAGTCGCGCCAGGCGCGCTCGATCGGCTTCGACTGCCCGCTATAGGGCAGCGTCCAGCTGATCCCGATGCCGAGAGACGGCAGCAGGCCCAGCGGCTCTTCCTCCCGGATTTTGAAGCGGTATCGGTTTTCGATGCCGCCGCTGATCCATTTGGAGGCGAAGGCGCGGCCATTGTCCATTGTGACGCGCTTGGGCACGCCCCAGCGCTTGAACAGGTCGGCGAAGGCCAGCCGCGTGAGCAGCGCGCTTTCGGTATCGCCCACGCGCCAGGCCAGCATCATGCGGCTGTAGACATCCTGGATGCCCACCAGGATCGGTCGCTCGATGCGGCCGTCGGGGAAGCGGACGAACACGTCGAACTTGTGCCCGTCGATATTGACATGCTCCATCGCATGCAGGTGCGCGACCGTGCGCTGCTGCGCGGGCACCATCGCCTTGATCGCGTCCATGCCCTTGCGCATCGCGATTACCAGGCGCGGATCGACCTCGCGCTCCAGCTTGCGCATAAGCGTTTTCTCGCTGGGCAGGGTGATGCCGCGCGGCGCGGCATAGCCATGCACCGTCCGCCAGTAGCAGCTGCTGAAGGTCGGCTGCTCGGGCCGCAGATAATCGGACTTGAGCTGTTCCCAGGCTCCGGCATCGACATCGGCTTCCCGGCCGCCGCCCTTGCGGCGCGGCGCGAGCGCGGGCAGTCGATCCTCCCGCGCCACCCCGTTGACCAGGCGCAGCCAGTTGAACAGCGTGCCGGCGCCGATCTTCTGCGCCTGGGCGGTGGCGTTGACGGCGGCGGTGCGCCCCATGCCGGCCGCTTCGAAGGCGTCAACCATGTCCAGCACGCCGGCGCGGCGCTGCGCCTCGGCCTTCACCTTGTCGCTCTGCAGCTCATACCAGGCCCAGCCATGCGCCTGTCGCGTGACCGCGACGGCATATTCGTCATTGGCCGGCACCCAGGCGATGCCCCGGCGCACCAGCTCGGCCTTGGCCGCGTCGGGCAACAGCGACAGATGATATTCCAGCCCGCCGCCGCGTCCCTTGCGGGGCCGCGCGCGGGGCGTGCCATTGTCGTCGACGCTCAGCGCCCAGTTCTCGCGGTCGGCACGCTCATTGACCTTGCGCTTGGTGCCGGGCAGGCCCGGCAGCGCCATGTCAGCCAGCTCGGCAGCGGTGAACCAGTTCTTCCCCCCGGTGGCGATCATTTGCGACGGTTCCTCGTTATCGTTGGATGCAGTCGCGAAAGGTCCTTCTTGCGCTGCTGCAGCTTGGAAATTTCGCTGTCGATGTGGCCGATCTCGGCCGTGTAGATTTCGTCGCCGACCAGCACGGCCGCGCCGATCGCGCGCAGTTCGCGGTCCAGCAGGTCGAAGCGGTTGGTCACCGCAATCAGCGCGGCCATGCGCGAAAAGCTGATATTGTGGCCGTCGCGCGCCGGACTGGCATAGGCGTCCAGCATCGCCTTGCTGACTTCCTCGGCCAGCAGCTGGCTCATCTCGATCGCGATGATGCCGCGATCGCGCCCGTCATCCTTCAGCGCCTGCGCGACCGTGCGCGCGATCCGCGCGTCCATGCCCGCCAGCGCCGCCGGCAACGTAGCAGGCTGCGGCGCGTCGAAGGTGAAGGCGAACTGGTCGATCGAGGCGCGCGTTTTAGCCAAGCCGCACTCCCCGCCGTTCCAGCTCGGCGATCAATGCGGACGTGGCGACATGCACCAGATTGTCATTGGCCAGGTGCAGGTTGCGCCGCGAACGGCGCGCGCCGCGCACCAGATGACCATCCCGAACCAGCGCGTCGATCACGCGCACCACATTGCTTTTCGACTTGAGGTTCAGATGTTCGGCGATCTCCGCCATGGATGGGCAGACACCCGTCGCCATGATCTGGTCGCGGACGAAGGTGAAGGTGCGATGCTGCTGCTCGGTCATTTCGCGCCCCCGTCTTGAGGGCGGGCTGGAACGGCCTTGAGCAGGCGTCCAATGGCCTCGCTACCGATAGCGATCGGCGCGTCCTTCACATTCGAGGTCGGGCCGAAATAGCCGTAGAAGGTGATGTAGCGGGGCTTTGCCATGATCAGTCCCTCATCATCCAGCGGGAGTCCCAGCGCGCGAAGGCGGCCGCTTCGTCGATGATCACATGGCCCTGCCGTCCATTGATCGCGGACGTATCGCGCACCGATTGCTCCGCCCTCTCGCGCAACCGGACGCGAAGCGCGGCCTTGCGCTGGCGCAGTTCGATGATCGAGCAGCCAGCCTCCATCGCCTCGACAAACTCGATACGGGCACGGTGGAAGCGGTCGGCCTGGGCGGAGGCGACAGTCATGCGGCGATCTCCATGGCTTGCGGGGGAAGCACGCCCACGCGCCGAAGGTCGAATTCGCGATCGGCGATCTTCTGCGCAGGCGCGCGCGGCGGGATGATGCGGGTGACGGTGTCGGTCGCGGGATCGCGAATGTCCCAGACCAGCCACATATAATCGATGGTGCCGCGCTTCCACGCGGTCGGCTTGCCCCGCGCGTCCACCGCGCCCAGCGCGCTGCCCGGCGGCATCGACGGACGGTCGCAGAACTCCAGCTTCAGGGACGGCGGATATTCCTGGAAGAAGCCGAAACGGCCTTCGCACGCGCGCCAGCGCAGCGGGACGAGGACGCAGACCAAATCGGTGGCGAGCGAAAGGGCGCGGCGCACGAACCGCTCCGCGATTCCCGGCGCGCCGCCATAGGGAATGTTGGCGACGATGCTCAGCTTCGCCCAATATTCCATCGTGTGGCGCTGATCGCCCAGGAAATCATGCTCGCCCAGGAACAGATGCTTGGGCGCGGTCGGCAGCCAGCGGTTGGCAATGTCCGTGCCCGTCGTGACGAACCCCGCCTCGGCAAAGGCGCAGGGGATGGTGCCCAGGCCACAGCACGGGTCCCAGACGACATGCTGCTGGTCGCGGTCGAATTCCACCATCTGCATCAGCGCGCGGACCGTCCACGTCTGCTCGACATACCAGTCCTGCGGATGACGCTCCGGGCGCGGTGCGGCGATCATGATGACGACCTCTTCCGCAGGCGATCCCGTCCTTGTTCGGTCAGCGTCCAGATTTTACTGGTGTGAAGCCGACCATTCGCACCATACGCGAACGCTTCAATCACCAGCTCCATCTGCGCGAGCTTGACCAGATCGATGCTTGACCAGGGGGCGACGATCGCGCCTTTCGTCAAGGTCTCGAGCAGCCGGAACTGCTTGGCCGTCAGCTTGGCGCTGCTCATGGCCGCGCCTCCATCCCCTGGCCTGCGGCGCTATCGCTCACCGGCACGGCATGCGCCGGCAGCGGGTCGCGGCTCAGATGCTGCTGACAGGCGAGGAAAGCCTCATGATAGGCGCGGTTGGCCTGCGCCTGGACGTCCGTCGGCGTATATCCCCGCCGCGCGTCCATCGCCTTGCGCCAGGCTGCCCACAGGCGGCTGCGCAGCGCATCGGTCAGGCTGTAATAATGGCCGCGGCAATAGATGCGGCCCCGGCCGACCGGCACGTCGCAGCCATCGGCCGCGCAATGCACATCATGCTTGTAGAAGCTCCGGCGGATCATAGCGCCAGCCCCGTCGGATCATTGGCGCGCATGTCGGCTTCGACGGCGCGGGCAAGGCGTGCGATCATGGCTGCCATGGGAGCCCGCGTGAGCGTCGCGAAACGATCAGCCTCCTCCGCGATTGCGCGCACCTCAGCCATCCGATCGGCAACGGTGTCCAGCTGCTGTGTCATGCTTCGATCCCTTCTTCCTGGAGGCGCGCATCGAGCGCGGTGCGCAGCGCGAGGAGCGCGGTGGGCTTCATCGTCTTCACGATCTCCGGGGCGATCCGCGCCTGGTCGCCGGCCGACAGCCGGGCGAGGTTGCTGGTCGTTCCGTTCATGAACTTGGTCGCGCCGGTCGCCGCAGGCGCGGCGGGGCGTGATAGGCCCAGCCCTTCCAGCGCCTGGTCCAGCGTCATGTCGGGCGCGGAGATCAGCCCTTCGATCAAGTCGCGGCGGCTACCCTCATCCTTGATCCCGGCGATCTTGTGCAGCGTCGACGCATTCTCGCCGACGACCGGATGCGTCGCCAGCGCGCGCCACAGCTGGGGGAAAGGCGCGATGATCGCGCGGTGAAGGGCGAGGTCGTCCCGCACTGTGCGCTTCGACAACCCCATGGCTTCCGCCGTGCTGTCCTGCCACTGGTATGCAGTGGCGAAGGTTGCCGCTGCATGCTCAGCTTCTGCCTCATTGAGGTCACTTTCACGCTCGACGCCAGGTGCTTTGGCTTTCATGGCATCCCAGCGGGCACGTGCCTTGATCTGCTCAGGCGTCAGGTCACCGTGCTGCTCCTTAAGCCGCGCCTCCGCCGCATCGGCGATGGCGCGAACAAAACTGGCGCGTTCCAGTGGACTGCGCGTCGGTCGCGCAGCATTTTCCATTGCCTCGATTTTCAGCGTGTCGGCACCGGCCTCGATCGCGATCGCGTCGATGACGGCCAGTCCGGCCATCTTCGCGCCTTCCAGCCGATGGTGACCGGCAACCAGCGTCCAGGGCGACGATGCGCGTGGTCCGCTCGCCCGCACGATGATCGGCACGATCTGTCCATCCTCGGCCATCATCTGGCCCAGCGCCGCTGCCTTGTCCGGCCAGAACGCACCGAGCCGCTCGCCAATTGCTATTTCATGGGGGGAAAGCGCCAGCACTTCGCCTGTAGGCGGGGCCATCGTCTTTGCTGCAGAAGCCATGTTCAACGAGCCTCCGCATTTTGACGGTGCGCGGGAGCGACAGTTTCGCTAACGTCCGAACATTCGGATTTCGAAAAATCGGAAACAGGACGCTTGATGACTGCCTCAATTGCCTTTTCGACACGTGCGCTGGCCCTGCCGCGCAGTAAGTCATGCACCGATTTGGAAGGCAGGGAATACCGCTGTTCGAAAGCCGAAACCGTGGAGAAACGCTTCCGTAGCTCGGCCTTCACATCCTCCGGATGCATCCTAGAGAGTCTCATATGAACCTTCCGAAAGTTCGTAACGAGAAATCGGATAATACGAGAAACCGGAAGCGTCAACCGCTCTCAACCGAAAATCCGGTTGGCTTGCGAGTCGTGGAGTTGCTTGGAAGCCGGGATCTCGGATGGCTGCATAGTGAAACCGGAATCGCGCTCAGCACGCTGAGCGACTACGTGCTCAAGGGAATTAGTAAGGCGGAGAACGCGGTTAAGATCGCTGATGCCTTGGATGTGTCGGTCGATAGGCTTCTTACGGGCCGAAGCCCGGACCGTATGCCGGCAGCGCCAGTGGCTGATGCGGCCGATGCCGACTGGGAAAACGTGCCCTTCTTTGATCTCCGGAACGTCACTGATACTGGCAAGGGCCAGCCTCAATCCTGGACACCCTTTCGCAAGGACTGGCTAAATAGAACTCTCGGAACATCCTTGGAATTATATCTCGTTCGGCTGCTGTCTGATTACCGCGGGCGGCACGGAGATCGCGATCTTGTCGAAGGTGACCTAGTATTTGTGCGGGAGATCACGCCGGCCGAGCTAATCGATGGCCATGTAGTCATCTGGCGACGCGAAGGCGGGTTGAAGGTCGCGCGCTATAGCCTGCAGCAGCGCGATCGGGAGGAAGGGGACGTCATCTATCCCGGCGAGGTCAGCGATGACCAGTTCGTCCCGATCTGCCGCATCTATGGGAAGTTTCTGCAGAGGATATGACTATGCGGCTTATCATCGCGGCAGCATGCTTGAGTCTCTGCAGCTGTGGCAGCGGCAGCGGCGCGCCTTCGCCTTCTGCAATGGACGAGCAGCCCACACCTGTCGTTGCGACGCCTGCTGCTCTTAAACGGCCGCGGGTCGAAGATGCCAAGTTGGCGATTGCGAAGGAAAAGCAGGTTCTCGATTTCGTCCTTGAGCCAACAAATGCTGTCGCTCTCCAGGTGGCGGTCAGGGACGATGGCAGCGCACGCCACGGCTATGCTGAGTATCTGTGCCTCATCTTGGCTGACTATGATTTCGACATGACGGACACGTCGGTGCGCGTTGTAGATGCGGCGAAGGTCGCCTCTTCCAACGGCGATTTCCGGTCGATCAGCTTGGGTGCTGTCCAGTGCAAGGATGGCAGTCACCTCGACTGAATTGACTCTGCTGTTCTCTTTATGTTCTCATCTGTTCGCCGACGCCGAGTCGGCGAAGGAGGAACATCATGCTTCATGCAAACCAGGCTCAATTCACCGCCAAGCGCCCGCCCTTCGGCACCTGGCTGCTCGCGCAGATCAAGCGGGACGATGATATCGGCGAACTGGCGAAGGTCGCCTTCCGCGATCCGCGCTGGCCGCGCGAGGGCGATTACAAGACGGCGTCCAAATATCTGAACAGCGTCAGCGCCTCGATCGAGATGCACGAAGCCCTGGCGGAGGCTGAAACCGATTGGCTGGCGATATGAACGGGCGGCGCCGCGATCCCGCTTATTGCTTCGGCCTGTTCGGCAAGGCCAAGGCGCCCTGGCGGCCGACCCTGCGCCAGGCGCAGGCCGACGCGATCGATGCCGGCTATGCCTGGTGGTGCGAACATTCCGCGCCGCCGGGCCATGATCGGAAAATCTATCTCGATCCCTTGGCTGAAATCTGGACGACCAGTGACCTTGTGCCCGCGATTCCTCGGCCAGTCGCCCCGCCGGCCTTGCCAGCGCCGGATGCGGAGGAAGGAGACTATGCCGGGCTTAGCCGTATCGATCGCATTATCGCTCGTCGCGAAGGCCGCTTGCGCTGATGGCCCGCCGCTCCAGCCGCCACAAGGGCGAGCGCATAGTCGACACGGCGCAATTCTACATCCCCTATGGTCCGGGCCATCCCGTCCATCACATGATCGCCACCGGCAGCCGCTGGTTCGATGCCTGGCAGTTTCAGCACAACCTGCCCAATGTTCGCCTGGTGCGCGCAGCTGGCCTGTCAGCGGAGCGCATCTATCATCTTGGCCATGGAGGGTCGGTGTTGCGGTCGGAGGTGGAGGCGCTGGCGAAAGTCTATGGCGTCCAGCCGGAAGACATCATAGCCTCTCTTCCCGACCCCGCAATGCTGGTGGAGGGATGATGCTCAACGAATGGTCCGATCGCGATCCCGATCCGCCGGGCCATCCGGCCTGGGCGATCATCCTGGCAATCATTATGCTCGTGGCCATGGTGGCCTTTCTCCTCAACATCGGCCTGATGATCTCCGCCGGCTGAGCGCTCAAAAAAATCGGCCCACTTCGCCGCCCCTGCTGGCTGCGCCCGCCGAGTAGCCGAAAAGGAAAAGGCGCGGATTTCCGCGCCTCTCCCGAACTGGGACCTGATTTGGGAACTGGGACCCTGACGGTCCCACTTCTTTTTGCCGGCTCGCCCCGAATATCGCCACCGCGTCGCCGGCCAAGCCGCTTCTGAAAGGCCTCAAAGGCCGCTTCAACGCCGTTTCAAAGGCTGCTGCCCGCTTCCCCTTTCACACGCTTTGAAAACGCGACCACTGCAAACGCTCTGGTCCGAACGCTGTCAATTTCCCCACCCACTATAGACACAGCGATCGCCGCCTGCGGAACACCCAATTTTTTCCAGCACCCTTCATCACCCGCAGAAATCCGCCGATCCTGTCCC
>VTLG01000636.1_pt1 | contig 40969 bp, 69 predicted proteins | sample 4694571 | NCBI WGS metagenome assembly VTLG01 (sample SAMN12604809, study PRJNA352737) | marine metagenome | biome: ENVO:00000447; feature: ENVO:00000209|ENVO:00000569|ENVO:01000036; material: ENVO:00002151; isolation source: viral sequences binned using virsorter ...
TAAGGAATTAGGTATTTCAAAAGACAGAGCCGAAGCTTTATTAAGACAATACGGTGAAAGAGTTCCGTTCGTAAAGAAATTAGCTACTGATGTATCTAGCTCTGCCTCAAAGTATGGTTTTATTCGGACGATAAAGGGTCGTAAATGCCGATTTGATATGTGGGAGCCTGCTACCTTCGGAATGAATAAAGCAATGCAGTATGAAGAGGCTAAAGCTATTTATGGAAATAACATCAGAAGAGCTTTTACTTACAAAGCTTTGAATAGACTGATTCAAGGATCAGCTGCTGACCAAACAAAAGAGGCTATGATACAATGTCATAAAGCAGGATATAAACCTTTGTTACAAATTCATGATGAACTTTGTTTTTCAATTGATAAAGAAGAAGATATAAAAAATGTAAAGGAGATAATGGAAAATGCAATCGAAAGTCTTAAAGTACCTTCCAAAGTTGATATTGCACTCGGACGATCCTGGGGAGAAGCTAAGGAATAGTAGCCCCTGCAAAACTTGCAAGGGCCAAAAAGTTATTCTTGAGATTGAGGATCTTGAGATTGTTCGGAAGGATCCTTGTCCTCAGTGTTCTCCGACTCCTTCTCTTCTTCGATCTTACGCAGCCTTTTAAGTTCTGCATAATAACTTGGGTGTTTCCATTCAAACATTTTTGCTCTCCTATATTTTATTTTTTATAATTATACCACGAGCAATTTTTCGATTTTTTATTTTATTGAATAATAGACGATCACCTACAGCAGGGGTTTAATTCTAGCCGCGACAACGAATGCTTTTTGACTAGAGACAGTTATAGCCTACGATTTAGATTATTTTTTTAAAAGCTAGTTAACTAGCTATATCGTAAAGACCTTTTTTAGCGTCTTCAACACTTTGATCATTAATCTTAGTTCTAAGATCTTTGATCTTTATATCCATCCACTTCATATCAGGAGTCACTCTGCCCTGTTCCAACGCTTTGGTTGCCCACTTGGACTCCAATTGAAGTTTCTCCGATATTAACTTTTGTAGTTGCATTACGGTCAACCTCCTCGAAGGTTAGGAATAAGTGATCTGGATTATGAAACCCAGCACCTTCCTTTTCTATTACGTCTCCTGAGTCAACCTTCTTTACAAAACACTCAAGAGCGGCTTTATCGTTCTCAGCCTCAAGCATCTCATTAACATATATATTTTTATAGTTTGCTTGGACGCGATATAGCTTCATGTGGTATTATATATCAAAAAACGTTATGAAATCAACTATGTGTTAATTTTTGGTTTTTTTGGGGGTGCAATTAAATTTGTGTCAATCTCTTTACACTCAAATTTTATGGCTATTTTTTCATTATTTAATCGATCTCTGCCGTAATATTCATCCTGTTCTAACCTTTTGAAGGTCTCATGACCCATCCTATATCCTCCTAAGGCGCAGCTGTAGTGATCTGCAAACATCAAACCAGTGTAAGTGGCATCAGTGCATTTCATTGCTACAACGCTACAAAGATGTAAAACGAGCATAAATTTCATAAAAAGTCCTATAATATCCTATCTTTTTATTTACTTGCAAATCCCATGAAAATACTTATATATGTTTCCATGAATATCAATAATAACAAAGAGGTTATCATGAATAAAGATAAAAAAGAAGCGTCTGCGACAAGTGTCATGGGCGATCTTAAAGAAGCTTTGGTGTTGAGGCCCGAATGGGAAATCAAACCAAAACAAAAACAAAGCACACAAGTCTTCACTGTAATTTTCAACGAAGATACGAAAGTATTAGAGTTGCAAGTAAATGGTGAAGCTTACAGCGAGGTACCTGCGAAAGATAACATAGCTAATCAAATTAGATACCATGAAGTCTTAAGCAACGTTGTAAATAAATTTGAACTTTGGAGGATACGTGAGAAAAATTAATATACAATCTAAGTCTCCAGAGTTTTTAGAGTTTATCGAAAAGTTAGACTCTACACTATCCAAGACGCAGCATTTAACTGCAGATGGAAAACAATTAGATAACACAGATCAACATTTCAAAGATCAAGTTAAACGTATAGCAACAACTAGACTTGAATTTGAATTTTCAAATCCTGTGTATCCAATAAATGAATGGGTTGCAGCTGATCTAGTTTGGTCAGAGATACAAGCTATTCAAGATGAAGAAGATATAAAAGCAGCTGTGAGGGTACGAGATGTACAATAAAAACGTTTTATATTTTTTTCTATTATTAATCATAATGCTAATCTCACCAAAAGTATTTTTACTTATGATGGGTGGCTTATTCTATACAATGTTCTAACCAAGGAGGATAAATGAACAAAAAAATAGAAAATAAATTTTTTGAAACTACTGATTACACTAGGTTCAAAAAAACTAGAGGCAATAGACCTGTAGATGAGGCACACGTGGCTCAACTTAAAAAGTTAATTGCAGATAAAGATTTATATGATCCAATTCGTGTAAATAAAAATATGGAAGTCATTGATGGCCAACATACTTTAGAAGCAAGAAAACAATTAGATCTAAAAGTTCCGTACATTGTTATGGACTCAGATGATCCACTTGATGTTGCAAGACTTAACACAGGTAGAAAAAATTGGTCAATGGAAAATTATCTAAACCAACACTGTGCAAGAAATAAAATGGACTACAAAATTTGTAGAAATAAAATGCAACAGTACGGAATAGCTGTAGCAGAGATGGTGGTCCTTTTATTAAAACAAACTTCACTCTGGTCAAGGATCAGCGAAGATTTCAAGACAGGTAAGTTTGTAATTCCTGCAGGAGGTATTGAGCATGCAGATAGAATCGGAGCACGATTGATGCAGCTCAAAAAATACTTTTACGGTATTGAGTCAACCAAGAACAAACGATTTAAAAGATCAATGGTTGTATCATACATTGTAGCTGATAAACATCCTAAGTTCGATCATAAGCGTTTTTTAACTGCATGTAAAAGTAGATCTTCATGGTTTTTAACTGGTACATCAACTGCTGATTATGTGGCTATCATTGAGAAGATATATAACGCAGGCTTGACTCCGAAAAATAAAATAAATTTAGTTGATTTTTATAAGAGTAAAGAGTACCAAGACAAATAGGAGATAGGACAATGGATATAGAAAGATGGAAATCATGTGCCGTGGACATAGAGTCCTACACCATCATCAGAGCCATGGGCAAACAAGGATTTAGAAGACCTGGATCAATGATTGCAAAGCTGGTGGATGACGAGATTCGTAAGATAGCTAAGAAGGAGGGCAAATCTTACGAGAACATGAAACAGAATTTACTATCGGAGGGCAAGAAGCTGCTCAATGGTAAATAGTCTATGAGGTTGGATGGTTAACCTTTAACCGAGAGGACGGAAGGGCCCGGGAGACTGGGCCTTTTTTTTACTTGCAATAAAGATTATAATCAAATAGTAACAAAGAACGTATTCCTAAGCCTAAATGAAACAAGTGGGGCTTTCAAAACACTTTATTTTCACCGAACAACGAATCATAAAATTAACTTTTAACAAAAGGATATTTTGTGGGTAAAGCTGTTAAAAAAAGCAGTGAAGAAGCATTAGATCAAGCGTTGGATAAACTAGTAATGGTGTGTCCAAATAAAAAAACTTATGATGAGTTAACTAGTCTTATGTTTCAGTTGTATTGTGGAAATGACTTTGGTTTAGGAAATTTTAGTCTGTCTTTTTTGGAGAAAATTGAGAAAAGATGGTCAGCAGGGCGTAAGGCTGCAGCTGCAGCTAAAGGTATTCGACTTGTTGATACGACTAAAAATGTGTAACCACGGTGCATTATCCCAATCCATATCTTTTCCCGCATCGTGGTTATGCAGATGGCGAAAAATGAAAGTTTACGGTTAGCCAAAGAAACTATAGTAATGGTGCAGGCAATGCCAGGAGAAGAACGCACCGATTTCATTGATTTAATTTACGATCAGTACAAGCATAGCAAAAGACATTTATATCCTAAAAGTGAGGTTCGTAAATTTTATGACTTGCTCTCCAAGCTTGTTAAAACTTTTGGGCATTAAAATGGCTATGGAACTTACAAGCTATAAACCCCAAGCAGAACAAAGATTATTTCAAGCCATAATTGTGCAAGCACTCGAAGATGCTACAAATCCATCTGCATTTAAAAAAGAAACTTATTGGAAGGAAGATGCTTATAAATGGTTTTATAATAATTCTAAAGATTTTCAGGAAGTTTGTTGGTCAGCTGATATGGATCCCGAGATGGTGAGGGGCGAATTTATGAAATTAGTAAAAATTGGAAAAATTGTATTTAGTAAAATACAGACTCATTGGTTAAATTATAGAGAGCTTTATAGACTTTATAGGGAGGCTGGAACTAAAGAAGAGAGAAGAGAGATAAAGAAAAAAATCGTAAAGGAAAATAGTAAAAGACACGAATAGTCATGGCGGCCTTAAAAATTTTATTCCTGGGGCTAGCAAGAGAGCAAAAAAAGTTAGCCCCAAGAAGTCATTAACCAATATGGAAGATAAATCCATGATTCAGTGTACTATATTTGGTGGGGGTGGTCAAAGCAAAACGGCCACCGGAAACCGAACCAAGTAAATAGCCTCCGATAGCCGTATTCATATAATCAATTCATTTTTCTATATATAGATATTCTAGAGTAATTAAAATAAAAAAGTGCTCAGGGGGTAAAAGAGGTGTATCTGGTGTATCTGAAGAGGAATAATCTATATTTATCAATACTTTAAGTGTGTTTTTATGGTGTATCTATGGTGTATCTATGGTGTATCTGGGATACACCACTCTTGCGGGAACGCAAACAGTTGGTTGTAAGGATATGGTCATTAGTCTAAAAAATCTATATAGTAAAAATATTATGATGAAAAAGATAATATTCAATACTGCAAAAGAGCAGTTTCGAAAATTGTTTAGAAAACACAAAGCACAAGTTAGACGTGCTAAAAAAGATTTGAAGCGTGGCATACGTTCTGGTGTTGAGCCTTACGGTTTAAAAAAACGTGCATTAAAAAAATCAATTAGATCTACAAAATTTATGAGTAAAGCAGAGTATTTAAAAATGCCAAAAACTACTAGTTTGCCAAAAGGTGGTAGACCACAAATTTTTGGTAAGGCTTATGCATCTGATAAAGCAGGTAAATCATTACAAATAAATCCTTTAAGTAAAAAAGATAGAAAAAAAATACAAGATGAGATATCAGAATCTGTAAGAAAATTTTTAAAAAGAAAAAAAGATGAGCCAATGAGTTTCAAAAAAGGTGGTAAACCTAAAAGTAAAAAAGGCAGATTCATTTAATTAAAAGATGAAAAAAAACGCATTAAAAACTGAGCACGAGTTGACTCCAAAACAAAGAATGTTTGTGGAGATCCTGGTGCAGGAACATGGAAATATTACACAAGCTGAAGCCTTAAAACGTGCTGGCTATGAAAGTAAAAGTGTTGAGACTGCAAGATCTCACGCATCACAATTATTAAATAGAAAAGTTAATCCTCACATTGCAAGATATTATGACAAAAGATTTGATCAAGAAGTAAAAAAATATGAAAGTGATAACCTCAGAAGATATAAAAGATTAGAACGAATTGCTAATTCAGCAGAAAAAGAAAAACAATATGCTGCTGCAATCAATGCTGAGTACAGGTCTGGACAATTGGCTGGTGCTTATGTTGATAGAAAAGAAGTTACAGTAACTGGTCTGGAGGGTATGTCACGTGAACAGCTTGAAAAGAAATTGGAAGAGTTATCGAATAAAATCGATGGATACAACGCCAAAACGATTGAAGTTAAGTCAGAAGACGTTGCAGAAATTGAGCAAGGCTAGTTGGTCTGATTGGTTAGATGTTTTTAACCAAGTGCATAACTCTACAATTACAACACATGTTGGTAAGATAAAGGTAGAGATTGATGAATAGAAAAAAGATTGTAATACCCAAAAAAGTTAAGCATGAAATAGATAAATATCCAATGGTCTCTGTTGAGTGGTTCGATATTGTCTCGGATTCATCATGGAGTAGTTTTTCTGATGTGAAAAAAGCAAAGCTTGCTACCTGCATCACTAAAGGTCATCTCCTAAGTCAAACAAAAGGTGTTACTAGAATATTTGGAGATTACTCATACAATGATAGTAAAACAGAAATAGAAACTATTGGTAATACTACTTTGATACCTAATTCAGTTATAAAGGAAATTAAAAAACTTAGTTAATTATGGCTAGTAAAAACAGAGAAAGTTTGTTGTGGCAGAAAGTTAAAAAGGCACTTAGTGAATCTTTTTTAACACGCATAGAATCTAGCACAATCAATGGAATTCCTGATATACACGGTGTTCATAAACATGGAGTTTATTGGATAGAACTTAAATCAGATGATCTCAGTTATCCTAAGTTAAACAAGTGGCAAATCGTTTGGATAAATAGATATATCAAAGCTGGTGGTGTAGTTTTTATCTTGAAAGAGACCCCCTCGCAGAGACTCTTAGAACTCTACAGGCCGTTGTCCGTTTTCACTGATCCTCGGTCTCTCGTTCCTCGCTTCTCGTTCTCGGCCACCGGTCAGTGGTTGCAGTTACAGGATCTCCTGTTACAGGAGCTGGGACCTCAGGCTGCGTGATTCCTGTTCTCGCTTCCTGGCCACGTTTTCTCTACCTCTTTGTTGACGTGGCCTGGAAACGGGACCTGAGCAGCAGGATCTCGTTTTCGTTCTCGGGTGAAACCTCGTTCTCGTTCTCGTTCAGGTAATGAACTGGCATCCTGTGCAGCCCCCATCAGGAGATGGGGGCACAGGTGAACCTGAAGTTCTACTTGACATCTATCCCATGAAGTCTTATAGAAGAAAGAATGGCAGTAGATTTTGACGCTTTAGATCTCGTTCGTTCTCAAAACAAATCTCGGGAATATAATAAGAAACTAGATGTGCTCACGCAGCAGAACCAGTCCCTGATGGAGCTGGTAGAGGTTCTGGTACGGGAACTACCCCATGACAAGAGGTGGTCGTTTGAAGAAAGATTAAAGAAAATAAAAAAAAGCCCTTGACATCTATCCCATCAGGTCTTATGTAAGGTCTGCGACTCACGTTTACTTCGCTGACATTGTGTCGGAGTAATTACCGAAATAATCAAGTTGGGCTGTAACAGGAGTGCACCGGGGTTAGTTGTGATTACAGGCACTATCGATATGCAGAAGCTGTAATTGAGAAGATAGTGTTGAGCGACAGCTGGCCCTGGCCATTACCAGATGCGATAAAGGAAGAAGGATAAGTAGCAATTGAACCGCGCCTCGCTGGTAACAACGTTAGGAGAGCAATGATAATTATATACACAACAATTATTTACCTGGCCATCATGTTCGGTTCAGGGATCATTTCATTAAACATATAAGGAGGAAAAGATGAAGACAACACTTAAGAAGCTCGTGGAAGACATCAATGCGGAGAATGCACCACCTGGTGGGTGGTCCTCGCGGGACCGGCTGCAGGACAAACCTGAAGCTGGTAAAGTATACGCTCTTACAGGAGGCCCGGGCTCGCGCTGTATCGCGAATGGTAACACGTGGGCAGAGTCTGAGGTGAAAGACCCATCTTCAGCAGCAGGACGATCCGATGATCGCGGGACTAGTTAGTGCGTACATCTTCTTTCTAATTCTCTATCCAAGAGGGACTGGTTGGTTTACCTTCATCCTAGCTCTCTCGCTCGTTGCAGCTGTCGGTTAGATCTCTCGCTCGGCATCAAGTAAGATTGGGATCCAGCAGCGTAACCCTGAAGCCCACCGTGCTGGCACGGAACTCTGCGTGGCTAGAGGTGTTGGTTTACCTTTCTAGTTTAGAATGGTTCTAAAAGATAATTGTTGCATTTAAACATGGGAGTTGATAAGAGCAGATTGTGGTTGAGATATGTACATCAGAAATTGAAGATATCGCACTCAACCACGCAAACCATTAACTAACAAAGGAGTAAAAAATGGGATTAGACCAACACGCACACTTAAGACATCATAAAGTAGATTGGGATAAATACTACAATGATGATAAGGAAGAAAACGAAAAGGTTTTCGTTTGGCGAAAGCACGCGAGACTGCAAGAGTTCATGAGTAAAAAATGGGCGGAACAAAACCCTGCTGTAGAGCCAGAAGGTATGCTCTCGCATCTAGGTTTTAACGCTGACCAAGAAGCACCTTGTTATATGACTAAAGAGGTCGTGAAAGAATTAGGCGAACAGATAGAAAAAGGTTTCGCTGACTATGTAGCTGAAGATGGTTTTTTCTGGGGGCAACAGTTCCAAGAGGAAAGCGTTAAGGAGTACAAAGAGCAGGACATGAAGTTCTTAAAATTCTGCGAACAAGCGATCTCTGAAAACAAGGTCGTAGAATATTGGTGTAGTTGGTAATGCCAAGAGATAACAAGCGAGGCGACACAGTCGCCTCGTCTCGTTCCTCGTCTCGCGTTGAGAAGAAGAACATTATCAAGAAAGGTGAACAACGCCAGCAGGAGTTCACCCAGTTCATCAAAAAAATGTTGGGGGGTTTAGATGCACAACTAGAGGTTGAGCCAAATGCAGATAGGCTCAATTCTTTATTAGAAAAAAAAGATAAAAAAAAGTTAAATTAATTCTTGTATTGGGATTGCATAAGATATAAAAGGATAGAGCAAATCATAAGATTTGTATAATTTAACAAAGAGGTAAAAATGCCAAATGCAATAAAGAAGCTAAAGCAAGATGAGAAAAAATCAGTTCTTGCATATGCTCAATTAAAGCTAAAAGCAAATAGACTAAATAAAGAGTTAGATACATTAAAACAAAATATTGTGAATGTATTTGATCGAACAAATCAAAACTTGATCATTGTTCAAGACGAACACGGAAATAGTTTTGGAGTTCAAAAAATAAATCGTAAAAGAAAAAACTTTGATAAAGAAAATTTCAAAGTTAAACACAATGATTTATTTAATGAGTATCAAAAGGTTATTGAATACTCTGAATACAAAGCAATAGGGAGTGATGCAGATGCCCAATAATTTAACTACAGTTGCACAAACTCTATTAGAGAAAATCAAAGACACTAATGTTGCTGAACACAAACCTAGTGATAAGAGAACGACACAACTTAATTATGAGTTGATGTATAAAATGCTAGAGAGTGAAGTAGAAAAGCACATACTAGAAAATCAAGGCAATCGTTGTGTTGACGAATTTAGACAAAACATACTGACTAAATTCCAAGACCTAGTTCAAATACTAATCAAATAATAATAAACGTACACCTGTAGCGCGGGCGCGCTACAGGTTTTGCTTCCAGGCAAGGCTCATTTAAACCACGAACATAAACAAAAAAACCGCGTAAAATCACGCGCGTTTTTTGGCACAGCTTTGCTGTGCAAAGAGGTTTACAAAGTAGGATATACACATATACTAGGGTCCCAAACGGTATGAACATAGAGCAACTCAACGAAGATGAATTAAAAGACTTAATCCTGAAAAAGCAGTTGGAGTGGATCAAGTTATGCCAGGATAATTTTATAATTTTTGTTGAAGCTGTTTGGCAAGATTTTATTTACAGAAAAGAAACAAAAGAAAAAGGTAAAGGGCACCATCAGATTATTGCTGAGTCTTTTCATAAGATAGCAGATGGTGATGCAAAGAGGCTCATAATCAATATGCCTCCTAGACATACAAAATCAGAATTTGCATCTTATTTATTCCCTGCTTGGTTTATTGGTAAGTATCCAAAGAAAAAAATTATGCAAGTATCACACAACGCTGAACTTGCTTCACGGTTCGGTAGCAAGGTTCGAAACTTAATGGCTACCAAAGAGTATAAACAAATATTTGGTAATGTTACATTACGAGAAGATAGTAAGGCTAAAGGACGTTGGGAGACCAATCATGGTGGGGAATATTTTGCAGCGGGTGTTGGCGGTTCTATCACAGGACGAGGGGCGGACTTACTTATTATCGATGACCCACATACTGAACAAGACTCATTGTCTGATACAGCGATGGAACGTGCTTACGAATGGTACAGTTCAGGACCCAGACAACGTTTACAACCCGGTGGCCGTATTCTTGTAGTCATGACTCGTTGGGCTACTGACGATCTTACAGGACGGTTGGTGAAGGCTCAATCAGAAATAAAAGCGGATCAGTGGGATGTAATTGAGTTTCCTGCAATACTTCCAAACGATGAACCTGTTTGGCCAGAGTATTGGAGTAAAGAAGATTTAGATTCTGTGAAAGCCTCAATCTCTACAAAGAATTGGAACGCTCAGTACATGCAGGACCCAACGTCAGAAGAGGGTGCAATTATTAAACGTGAATGGTGGCAGGACTACGATAAGGAACAACTTCCTAAATTGCTCCACGTGATACAATCTTATGATACTGCATTTTCTAAAAAAGAAACTGCAGACTATTCTGCTATTACAACTTGGGGAATCTTTGAGCCTGTAGAGGGTTATGAGAAATGTATTATTCTACTTGATGCACATAAAGGTAGATATGATTTTCCTGATTTAAAAAATCTTGCATTAGAACAATATCAATATTGGGAACCTGAAACTGTTATTATTGAGGCTAAAGCTAGTGGTCAGCCACTAATACATGAGCTAAGAAGAGCTGGAATACCTGTAGTTGATTACGTCCCTGCACGTGGAAGAGATAAGCATACTCGTATAAATAGCTGTGCTCCTGTCTTTGAATCTGGTATGGTATTTGCACCATTAGACGAACACTGGGTACAGGAGGTAATTGAAGAATGTGCAGCGTTTCCTAACGGACAATACGATGACTATGTTGATTCCATGACCCAAGCTGTGTTAAGATATCGACAAGGTGGATTTGTTTCTACGTACTCGGACGATTGGGACGACCCACCAATGAAATTAGAAAAAGAGTATAAATATTATTAGGAGCTACTATGCCATTAAGAATGATTAAAAAAGACAGAGATGAACAAGCTAGACAACAACAAGCTAAACGACAATCAGGTATAGCGCAAAAGCAAGAAACACCTAAACCTCAAAATTTAAATAGCAAAGGCTCAGAAAAGGCAAAAGAACCTACAAGTCCTAGTGCTAGAAGAGATGAAAGAAAAGCTGAACAAAGAGAACAAAGAATTAAATTAAAAGAGTATGGAATGTTAACAGGTGGTCAAGCAAAATTAGATAAAAATAAAAATAATAAAATTGATGCAGAAGATTTTAAAATATTAAGAAAAGAAAAATCACCTAAGATGATGAAAGCAAAGAAAGGAAAACTAGTTCCTTTGAAAAAAGATCCTACAAAAGCAATTAGTTCTGTAAAACCATCAGCTGGTGGTAAAGGTTCTGGTACAACGAATCTTGGAAACCCTAGAAAATCAGGTGAGAATTTTATGGAAAGAAGATTAAAATTAAAAGGATTAGGTAGAGCTGGTAGAATAGGTGCTGCTGCAACTATTTTAGGATTAGCAGGAGCAGGTGCCGCTAAACTTGGACAAACTATTGGAAGAAAAATAGACGAAGCCAAAAAGAAAAATAAAAAAATGGGTGGTGGCATGATGAACAAACCTATGCCTATGTATTCAAAAGGTGGTGGTGCTGACACTGGTAAAGTGGGTGAAATGAAAAGTAAACTTGGAGTTGCTATTAATAGAATTAAAAGATCTGGTGCTATGGGAACAAGACCTAGACCAAAACTACAAGCACCTGAAAGAGGTCCAATGAAACCACTTGCTAAAAAAATGGGTGGTGGAATGGTAGGTAAACCTATGGGTTACAAGTCAGGAAAATCTGTAAAAGTAAAATGCAAACTAGGTAGAAACAAACCTACTAAGATGTACTAGGAGGGGTAATGTCCCTACGAAATCTGTTTGGACTCGGTCGAAGGCTAGTTCGAAAGAAAACCGAATCAGTAACACCGGATCCAATAGAGACAACCACTATTGGTGGACTACCAGATCTTTCTAAATTAAAAACAACACCAACAAAGTTACCAACTGTTGCAGAACAAACTAAAGCTTTAGTTTCTAAGGAACCACAAATACAAGCTCCGTTTCTAGTCCGTCCTATGGACAACTTAAGAAACACTATAATCGGACCAAAAACAAATCCAGGACAAAGTAATATATTTGGATCAGCCACTTATGACCGTATCGCTATGAAAGGTGATGGATCCTTTACTGCAGACGAGTGGGCTGATTGGTTGACTAATAGAGGTAAAAGAAGATTTAATTTATTTGGTAAAGATTTTGAGGATGGTTTTATAACAGGTAGAAAATTTAAATACGATACAGGTAAAGCAAAAGGTACTCCTCATTTGATTAATAAAGAAATGACTGTTCCTATAGAGGAACTTTTTGATGCTAATATTGCACAGTTTGATAGAGCGGGAGAACTTACTGGAGGAATATTATTTGCTGCAAAACAAGCAGGAGTAAAAATGCCAGGACGTTTACTTGCAGACATGGTTAAGGATAATCCTGTAAATAGAATTAAAGTTAGAGAACTAGGCGTGCCTCAACAATTAGTTGACAAAGCAGAAAATACTTTAAGAACATCTGTTTCAAGAGTTGCGGACATGGAAAGGTCTCTTGAAAAGGTAATTAATGTAAACCCTGCAGCAACGAGGGCTGAAAAAATAGCTGCACTACAAGATGAGGGTTTAGCTGTTAACTCTATGAAAACAGATCTTAAAGAATTAAGAAATGAAATGAGAGCTTTAAATTCAGCAGTAAGAGATGGAAATAGAGAAGCTGTTTCAGATGCTAATTCTAATATTGCGGCTCTGTTTAAAAGTTTAAAAGCAAGACTTCCAAACGATAAAAAAATTGCAATCAATCAAATGCAAGGTGAGATTGATGACATGGTTGCACAAATTAAAAATGTTGATCCTCCTAAATATATTAGTCAAGAAGGATATACATATCCTGGAGGACAAAACTATAGAGAAGCAGTTTTTGTTTTAGATGAAGCAATACCCAGAAACATAAAAGGAGGTAGAAGAAATAATCCTCATTATGATGGTGAAGAATATAAAAACCCTATAGCACATTTACGTTGGGACACACGTACAACATCTGATGGCAAGAAAGCTTTTTTAATTCATGAAATACAATCTGATACTAACCAGGGCATAAGTAAATTTTTAAGAGACCAAAAGGCAGATCCTTTTAATACACCACTTAGACAAAACCCTTATCAGAATGAAAAAATTTTAGAATTTTTATACAAAGCTAGAAAAAATTTAAGTGATGAAATTTTAAGTGGTAAATTAAGTGCAACAAGAATGGAACTTAATGCAAAAAAATTAAAAGACATTGATGAAGTTATTAAGAACACTATGAAATCTCCAGATGCAAAATACGGCACATACGGAAAGGTAGAAGCTGATTATGGTGTTACCGGTGTCGATTATTTTCCTTTACTTGACAGATCTTCTCAAGCAAAAGTTGCTTTAAGTTATTTAACTAATCTAGCTGCAAAAGAAGGTGTAGATTATGTAGCTGTGGCTCCAGTTAATTTAATGATGAGAGGTATAGGAAAATCTTCAAGAGGTATACCTAATACAAAATCTTATCAAGAAGCCTATGGATATTTTAGAGGTAACAAAACACCTGGATCTAAATCACCAGCAGTTATTCCATCACTTATGAAAAAAATAGCCAAAGACTTTGATACCAAAGCAGGTCCTATAAAAATTTCAAGATCAGATCCAACAAAACCATATAAAAGAGTTTCTGAAGAAGAATTAGATATTTTAGATGGAAATGAATACAATGTAATAAAACACACGGATGCTGCTAGTAGAAAAAGAACAAATTATGAATTAATACCTGATAATGACCTTAGATTGTACCAGGACGTTTTTTCTGTTAAAGTATCACCTAACATGATAAACCCACAAAAAATCTACAAAAAAGAAGGTGGGTTTATAAGTAAATATAATTAAGGATTGAAATGGCTGTAGAAAAACAAGAACCTCAAACAGAAGATATTTTAGAAGAAACTGAAGTAGAAACATTACCTAGTGATGAAGTTGATGTAGCTATTGAAGGTGAGGAGATGCCAGAGGCAAGACCTGAAGACGATTTCAACGCAAATTTAGCTGAAGCCATGGATGAGAGAACTCTCAAAGATATGGCCATGGAACTAATTCAAGAATACAAAAAAGATAAGACTTCTAGAAAAGAATGGGAAGATGCTTACATAAAAGGTTTAGATTTATTAGGCACTAAGTATCAGGAAGTTACGAAACCATTTAAAGGAGCTTCCGGTGTCACGCATCCATTGTTAGCTGAGTCTGTTACACAATTTCAAGCACAAGCATACAAAGAACTAGTACCATCTGATGGCCCTGTACGGACACAAGTTGTAGGCTTAGTAACACCGGCCACCGAACAACAAGCAGACAGAGTAAAAGATTATATGAATTACCTGCTGATGGAAGAGATGGAAGACTACACAACTGATATGGATCAGATGTTATTTTATCTACCACTATCAGGATCTACGTTTAAAAAAATATATTACGATGCAATGTTAGCAAGACCTGTATCTAAATTTATTCCAGCAGAAGATTTAGTTGTTCCATACTACGCATCAGATTTAAAAGATTGTGAAAGAATTACACACGTAATAAAAATGACTCAAAACGATGTTACCAAAAAAATGGCAGCTGGTTTTTATAGAGACATAGAATTAATAGAATCTAATACAGAACCTGATGATGTTGAAAAAAAATTAAATCAGTTAGAAGGAATTAAAAGAAGTGGTAATGATTATTTGCATACAGTGCTTGAAATGCATGTTGATCTTAATCTTGATGACTATGAAGATTTTGATGACAAAGCTAAAAAAATAAAAATTCCATACATTGTCACTATTGATGAAGGATCAGGGGAGATACTATCGATTTATCGAAACTATAAACCTGGGGATCTTAATTACTCCAGAATAGAATACTTTGTTCATTACAAGTTCCTACCAGGATTAGGCTTTTATGGTTTTGGTTTAACTCACATGATTGGTGGTCTGTCTCAGGCAGCCACTCAATCATTGAGACAATTGATTGATGCAGGAACTTTAAAAAATTTACCTGCAGGATTTAAGTCTAGAGGTATCAGAGTTCGTGATGATGACCAACCAATACAACCTGGAGAGTTTAGAGATGTTGATGCACCAGGTGGAAACATTAGAGATCAGTTTTTTAACCTGCCATTTACAGAACCATCAGTAACTTTGTACAATCTTCTAGGTTTTGTTGTACAAGCAGGACAGAAGTTTGCAGCGATTACAGACTCAAATGTGGGTAATGACCTACAAAATAGAGCCGTAGGCACTACAGTGGCTCTTATGGAGCGTGGATCACGTGTTATGAGCGGAGTTCACAAGAGATGTTACTATGCAATGCGTCTTGAATTTAAAATTTTATCTAGAATTTGTGGAGAATCACTTCCACCAGAGTATCCGTATGACGTTTATGGTGGCCCAAGACAAATTAAGTCCGCAGATTTTGATAACAGAGTAGATATTTTACCTGTTGCAGACCCAAATATTATGTCTATGGCTCAAAGAGTGATGCTTGCACAGAATCAATTACAAATTGCACAGTCAAATCCTCAAATGCACAACCTACATGAGGCTTACAGACGTGTTTATGAGGCACTAGGTACAAAACAAATAGAAGCAATTCTTAAACCACCACCAAAACAGCCTGAACCACTAGATCCTGCAAAAGAAAACGCACGTTCTTTACAAATGAAGTTACTTACAGCGTTTGAATTTCAAGATCACGATGCACATTTAGCTACACACATGGCGTTTATGCAATCAAGAATGGTTCAAATTAATCCTCAAGTGTATGCATTATTACAATCACACATTTCAGACCATATTTCTTTTAAAGCAAAGGCAGAAGTTCAACAAATGATTATGCAAAATCCAGAAATGGCACAAATGGCACAAGTTGATCCTCAACAATTTGAAATAATGTTTGAAGCTGAGGTTGCAAAAGTTGCTGCGCGTATTACACAAGAGCTTGTGCAGAGTGAAATGCAAGCAAGTGCTGGAAAACAAGATCCATTAGTCAAAATTAAACAGCAAGAAGTTGATTTAAGAGCTATGGATTTACAAAGAAAAGCTGAAGAAACTAGATTTAAACAAGAACAAGAAAACCAAAGGGCTGCACAGCGTCTTGAATATGATTATGATAAACTTGCACAACAAGATCAGCAATCAGATGATAGATTAGAGATTGCGGAGAGAAAACTTGAACAAAAATAAAGATCCAAAAACAGGCACTGGTAAAAAACCTAAGGGTTCAGGTAGAAGATTGTACACTGATGAGAATCCTAGAGATACTGTAAGAATAAAATTTGCAACTCCATCTGATGCTAGTGCAACAGTTGCAAAAGTCAAAAGAATTAACAAACCATTTGCTAGAAAAATACAAATATTAACAGTTGGTGAACAAAGAGCTAAGGTTATGGGTAAATCTAAAGTTGCATCAATATTTAAAGCAGGAAAAAATGCGATCAGAAGAACAAAACAAACGTAAAGGTCTAAGTGGAGGAGTCAAATCTGGGCCACCGCCTAAGAGAGGACCAAATCCGCAGGGAATAACGGTAAAACATGCCAAAAAAGTCTTACGAAAATCTAAACGAAACAAATAAACTTTTATTTTTAGCTGGATTATTTGATGGTGAAGGAAGTTTTGGTCTCTGGGGTAAAGGTAACGGCAGAAAAACATTTCAATGTTCTATTGAAATGTGTGATAAAGATTCAGTGCAAAAATTTGCCAATTTTTTTGGTGGAAACGTAGTAAAACCAAGAGTTAGAAAATCTCATTGGTCACAAACTTACAAATGGAAGCTATCAGGTGGCAGGGCTTACGAATGTGTTAAGATGATGATAGAATATATGAGTTTAAGAAGACAGGAGAAATACGAAAATGTGGTTTCAAGCAATTAAGTTAGCAGTATCTGCAGGTAGTAAGATATACGCTAATAAGCAAAAAGCAAAAATGGCAATGTCTGATGCACAATTACTTCATGCAGAGCGTCAAGCTCGAGGAGAGGAAGCTTATCAAGGAAAATTATTAGAAGCTAGACAATCAGACTGGAAAGACGAGGCCGTTTTGATAATTCTCAGTTTGCCCGTGTTGGTGCTCGCTTGGGCAGTGATATCGGATGACCCAACAGCGATGGACAAAGTAAAATTGTTCTTCGAGATGTTCTCGCAGCTTCCGTCATGGTTTACAAATTTGTGGATCTTGGTCGTAGCTTCTATATATGGTATAAAGGGAACACAAATATTTAGGAACGGAGGAAAAAAATAAATGACTAAACTATGTCCAAGAGGTAAAGCCGCAGCGAAGCGAAAATTTAAAGTTTATCCGTCTGCATATGCTAATGCCTACGCCAGCAAAATATGTGCAGGTAAAATAAAAGATCCATCCGGAGTAAAAAGAAAAGATTTTAGAGGACCAAAACCTAGTGGTGCTAAAGTTGGTATGGCTGTTACTGCAGGATCACAATCTGCTATGGGAAGATTAGAAAAGTCTGGAATGGCAAAAGCTAAAAAAGGTAAGATGATGATTATGATTGCTATCGGTAAAGCAAAACCAAAAAAAGCAAGTAAAGGTAAAATTATGCAAGTTGCAAACAAATTAGAAAAAGCATCTAAAGCACATGCGGGTCAAGCGAAAACATTAAAATCACTTAAACTTTCAAGAGGTGGTGGAGCAGCAATTAGAGGAACAAATTTCAAAGGTGTTTTCTAATGTACAAGAGAGGCACTTGTTGGGAAGGTTATGTCCAAGCGGGCATGAAGAAGAAGGGAAACAAGATGGTTCCCAACTGTGTTCCAAAAGGTACAAAAAAAATGAAAGAGGGTGGACTAACTAAATGGTTCAAAGAAAAATGGGTAGACATTGGAGCGAAAAAACCAGGTGGTGGTTTCAAGGAGTGTGGAAGAAAATCTGCAAGTGGATCAAACAGAAAGTACCCCAAATGCGTGCCTGCTGCCAAAGCCGCCCGAATGACAGAATCGCAAAGGCGTTCTGCTGTTGCACGAAAAAGAGCAGCGAGTAACACAGGACCAAAACCAACTAACGTGAGGACATAAAATGAAGATATGGAAATGGATAAAAAAATGGTTTACACCAAAAAGAGAAATAGTAATAGGTCAACCTGAGAAGCCAAAGGTAGACTTAACAGGTCTTACAAAAGGTGATATAAAGAAATTAAAAGCACAAGGAAAATTATAATGCCAAGAACAGAAGGTCTAAAACCAATTGGAGACTCAATTAGAAAAATAATTGATAAAGTTATTGAGGAACGTAAAAAAAGAAAAAAAAATAGACCTGTTAGAACACAACCTAAATTACCTGGATTAAATAAAGGTGGTGGTGCTGATATGGGTGCGAAAAAGAAAAAATATAACAGACCTCCACAAACAAGAAATAAAATGCAACCTTCAAGATCTATGTCTATAGATACAACAACAGGTATTTCAAAGATGAAAGAGGGTGGTATTTGTAGAGGTGCTGGTGCTGCTATTAAAGGCACTAAATTTCAAGGCGTTTTTTAATTGAAACATTTTACTATTTAATATAAAAAACCTCCATGCCAATACGTGGGGATAGCACAGAATATGAATTGTTAAAAAGATGGTGTGAAACATTACCATTTTTCGAAAAACCAAAATCAGTAACTACTTGTGAAATAGGTGTTAGGGAAGGCTTAGGGTCAAAACTCATAATGATGGGTATTCAGTCACGAATAGGTAAAATACCTTACGAACACATTGGAATAGATCCATATAATGATATTGAATACCAACATTACGATAATACTGAACCAGAGAAAGCTGACTATACAGATAAAATGAGAGCACAAATGGTAAAAGATATGGCTCATGAAAAAAATTTTAACTTTTATCATTTTACAGACCAACAGTTTATGAACTTATTTCATCATACTAGTAAAGTATTTGATTTAGTGCATTTTGATGGACCCCACATGACTAGAGATATTATGAGAGAAGCTCTTTGGTTTGCTGATAAATCAAGAAAAGGAACAAGGTTTGTTTTTGATGATTGTGGTTTTTTTGATATTGAAACCACAACAAAAATGTTAAATAATTGGAACTTCCATGTATTCGAAACAGGAAAAAATAAAGTTTGTTTACAAAGAGAAGAATGATGGACGTTGATACAATTTCATTAGTACAAAAAAAAATAAAAATAGAACTTCAGAAACTAAAAGACCACGCTATATATAGTGTTGACACCATAGAGAAACTACAATATGTTAGGGGTCAAATCAGATCACTAGAAGATCTGCAACAGAGTCTTAAAGACCTGCTGTCAACAACGGAGTATGAAGATGAAGTCCACGGAGACACCGAAACGGACTGAAGCACTTCTAGACGCTTATAAAGCAAAAGAAGAAGTAGAAACAGTCCTAGATCCTAAAGCGATCAAACAATCAACACTAGATAAATTACCTTCACCAACTGGTTATAGACTTTTAGTCTTGCCTTTTGCAGGGCCAAAGAAAACTAAAGGTGGAATATATTTATCTGACACAACACAAGAAACTATACAGATGACAACAGTGTGTGGCCTTGTGCTTAAAATGGGAGACCTTTGTTATCAAGACAAAGATAAATTTCCTAAAGGACCTTGGTGCAAACTAAATGAATGGATAATTTTTAGTAGGTACGCTGGTTCAAGATTCAAAATAGACGGAGGAGAAGTTAGAGTTTTGAATGATGACGAAGTCATTTCAACTATAAAAGATCCAAACGATATTTTGCACCATTATTAAGGAGGACTAAATGGCTGAAGAAAACAAAAACCCAGAAGTTGAAATTGATACTGATGGCGTAAATGAACAAACGATAGAAGTTGATGCACCAAAAGTGTCCAATGAAGCGTTTGAAAAAAAACAAGATGTTGATTTAGGTTATGTAGATGTTAGCGGTCAAAAAACTGCTAAAGAACTTTTACAAGAAACTAAAGAAACAGAAAAACAAGAACAACCAAAGTTTGAACAAAAAGAAGAAAAATCAGAAGATAATGATTTAGAACAATATTCTGAAAAAGTTCAAAAAAGAATAAAAAAACTTACTTTTCAAATCAAAGAAGCAGAGCGTAGAGAACGAGCTGCAGTTGATTATGCAAAAGGACTTAAGAGTAAATATGAAACTGCTCAAAATCAATTTGAGGAAACAGATACTAATTATCTTAAGGAATATAATGCAAGAATTGATGCAGAACGAGATAAAGCTAAATCTGCATTAAAGGCTGCTTATGAAACTCAAGATACTGATGCTATTTTGGAAGCTCAAGACAATCTTACAAAATTATCAGTTGAAAAAGAGAAAGTTTCAATGACTCTTCAGGATAAAGAGTCAAAGAAAAAACAACAAGAATCACAACCTGTTGAAGAACAGCAGGCTCCACAACCACAAATTAGCCAAAAAGCTCAAAGATGGGCTGAGGATAATGAATGGTTTGGGTCTGATAGAGTTCTCACTTCTGCTGCTATGGGAATACATGAAGACCTCATGCAGGAGGGTATTGAAACAGAGAGTGATGAATATTATAATCAAATAAACAAACGTATGAAGGATTATTTCCCTCAGAGGTTTGCCGAATCTTCTTCTGAAGAACAAACAAAAGCTGCACCCGTCCAAAATGTAGCCTCTGTTAGTAGAAGATCAGGTGGACGCAAGTCTGTGAAACTCACCAAATCACAGGTAGTTATCGCTAAGAAATTAGGGGTGCCACTAGAGGAATACGCAAAATACGTGAAGGAAGGAGTATAACTATGGAAAACTATAAAACTTCACGCGAGTCTAGTACGAGAGAAAAAGCAACTCGTAAAAAAGATTGGACTCCACCATCCAGTTTGGATGCGCCAGCTGCACCGCAAGGTTATGCGCACAGATGGATAAGAACTTCTGCTAATGGTTTTGAGGATCCAGGTAATGTATCTAAAAAACTTAGAGAAGGATGGGAATTCGTTAAGGCCGAAACCATTTTAAGTGAAATAGGTCAAAATGATTACCCTGTTATCCACGAAGGAAAACATGCTGGTTTAATCGGAATTGGTGGCCTTGTGTTGGCAAGGATACCGGAGGAGATATTGAAAAGTCGTGCTGAGTATTTTAGAAAAATAACTCAAGACAGAACAGACGCGATTGATCGGGATCTTATGAAGGAGCAACACCCAGACATGCCTATCAATATTGATAGACAGTCTAGAGTTACCTTTGGTGGTAGTCGTAAAAAATAATTTTTTTGCATTACCTACCCGATGTAGCTTGGATTAATAAATAATAAGGAGAAACAACTATGGCTAATGTCGCAGAAAAGTTCGGTCTAAGACCGTACAGAAAACTAGACGGAACACCTTTAGCTGGAGCTCAAAACAGATATACGATTGCATCAGGATACAGTGACGCGATTTTCCAAGGAGAAATGGTTGAACCATTAGGAACTGGAAACATTCAAAGACACGGTCCTAATACATCGGATGCTGTTATTGGGGTTTTTAACGGATGTTTCTATACAGATCCAACTACTAAAAAGCCAACTTACAGCAACTATTACCCAGGTGGTATTGCTGCTTCTGACATCACTGCTTTTGTCATTGATGATCCAGATGCAGTATTCTTAATTGATGCTGATGAGGCTTTCACTAGAGCAGATTTGTACAAGAACTACTCTGTTACAAACACTACTGGTGTAACACAAACAGGAATATCTAAACAGCAACTTGATGTATCAGTATCAGGAACTGCAACTACTTTCGCAATTCAAGCGATTGACATTTCGCAGGACCCAGATAACTCTGACACGTCTTCTGCTAACGCAAATATTCTTGTTAGAATCAACAATCACTTCTTTAGAAGTGGTACAGGTATAAGCTAATAAAGGAGAATAACTATGGCGATATCACGATCACAACTAGTTAAAGAACTAGAGCCAGGTTTGAATGCTTTATTCGGCCTGGAATATAGTAGATATGAAAATCAGCATGCTGAAATTTTCTCTACTGAAACATCTGACAGGGCTTTTGAAGAAGAAGTAATGTTAAGCGGTTTCGCTTCTGCACCAACTAAACAAGAAGGTGCTGGAGTAGTGTTCGATCAAGCAGGTGAAACTTTCACAGCTAGATACAATCACGAAACAATTGCTTTAGCATTTGCTATCACTGAAGAAGCAATCGAAGATAACCTATATGATAGACTTGCTGGAAGATACACAAGAGCTCTTGCAAGATCTATGGCAAATACGAAGCAAGTTAAAGCTGCAAACGTATTGAACAATGCGCAAGTTACAACTGTAACAGGTGGTGATGGAGTATCATTAATTAATGCATCTCACCCACTTGCAACAGGCGGAACTTTCTCAAACGTTCTTGCAACTGCTGCAGACCTTAACGAAACTTCACTTGAGCAGTCATTAATTGACATTGCTGGATTTGTCGATGAAAGAGGCTTGAAAATAGCTTCTACAGGAAGAAAAATGATTATTCCAAAAGAACTTCAGTTCACAGCGGAAAGAATCATGAAATCTCCTATGAGAGTCGGCACTGCAGACAATGACATTAATGCGATCAATAACATGGGGATGGTTCCTGAAGGTTACAGAGTTAATAACTTTTTAACTGACACAGATTCATACTTCTTGTTAACTGATGTGCCTAATGGACTAAAAATGTTTGTTAGATCACCGATCAAAACTGCTATGGAAGGTGACTTCGATACAGGTAACATGAGATTTAAAGCTAGAGAAAGATACTCTTTTGGATTTTCTGATCCAAGATGTATTTTTGGTAATGGAAATCTACCAACTAGTTAATAGTCAATAACCTAATCGGTTTTAGAGAAGGGGCGGTGTTTTACATCGCCCCTTTTTTTATGTATAATCAAAAGACCTAGAAATAAATTATTATGTAGACTGGCTAGGCAGACGGTATAGAGACTACATAATGAACGCTATACAAAGGAGAAAATTATGGCATCTACTACTTTTTCAGGACCAGTACGTTCTGAAGGTGGCTTTCAAATGGCTACTAAAAATGCATCAACAGGTGCAATCACAACAAGAATGAGTTCAGGTATGCCTGATCTTACAGGTTTAACTTTAGCTGACACAGCAACAGCAGCAAATATTTCTATCGCTGATGGAATTATTGCAGTTGTTAACTACACAGGTGCAGCAGCATGTGCTGTAGCATTACCTGCAGCAACTAAAGGTGCGATTGCAGTTTACGTTCAATCTAAAGACACAGCGGGCGGAACTGCTACTTTAACTTTTGATGCAGCCGGATCTGACGTTTGGGCAACTGGTTCTTTAATTGAATCAAGAAACTCAAATGAAGTTACTTTTGATACTTCAGCAGCAGGTGAAACACAATTAGTTTTCACACCAGCTGACGCGGCAACAAACTGTTTTACAACAGGGAGCAAAATTGCTTTCATGTGTTTTGAAACAGGTACATGGCACATTGCAAGTGAAATGACTGGTGCAGCAGCAGCTGTTACTGGTGCGTTTGCGTTTGCATCGTAATAATTAATTAGTGGCTCCTTCGGGAGCCACAAACTATAGGAGAAAATTATGTCAGGTGGCGGAAGTTTTACATCAGACCAGTCGGTGGCCCATGCTACAGCAGACGGTCAATTGGTTGCTACAACAAAAAGAGCTAGAGTTACATATATTCAAGCAGAAGGTGCAGCAAGTTCTTCAGTTGTTTTGAAAAGCGGAGGAGCTTCAGGAACTGTGGTTGCAACATTCAAATTTGGAACTGAAGGTTTAGATATATACGTTCCAGGCTCAGGAATATTATTTACTGAAGGTGTTTATTTAGATTTAACAAACACTCCAGGTGTAACTATTACATTTACGTAAGATGAATAAAAGCGGGCTAAAAATTTTGGGATTTAAAAGAGGTGGAAATGTGCCCGCACGTAAATATGATAAAGGTGGTTTATCAGAAGCTGATTTTCCAAAAACTTTTAAAAGTGGTGAAAAATCTAAAAAACCAAGTTTAGCAGAACAAGAAGGAGACACTCAAGATTATGATTATGGTGGTTTTGACAAAAGTTTAGATGTAGTCGAAATACCAACTTTCAAAAAAGGCGGAGATAACATGCCCGCAAGAAACAAAAAGAATTTTAGACCCACTAAAAAAGGTGCGGGTATGACAAAAGCAGGTGTTGCTGCTTATAGAAGAGCAAATCCAGGATCAAAATTACAAACTGCAGTAACAGGAAAAGTAAAACCAGGATCAAAAGCCGCAAAGCGTAGGAAGTCTTTTTGTGCTAGAAGTGCAGGACAAATGAAGAAGTTTCCTAAAGCTGCTGCAAATCCAAATTCAAGATTGAGACAAGCTAGACGTAGATGGAAATGTTAAATTGGTTAAAAAAAATATTGGGTATTCAAAATTTAGAATATAAAATAAGGTTATTAGAAAGAAAAAATTATTGGAGAGAAAAATACAAACATGGCTTATCTCAACGCAAATCTACCTCCAATATATTGTAAGATAAGAAAGGAGTATCTTTATGATCTTAAAGAACATCACGGAGAAAGTGAAGAATGTGTTATCTTTAGCCTCACATCAATATCAGGTCGTGCTCTCTTATTTAACATCATGCTTCCTAATGGTGCGTGCTATTGGCGTTTGCCTATCTCAGCGTTTTTCCAAAAACAATATGATAGAGCCGATGTGCCGGATATGCAGACGCACGAGTTGGAATTGTGGAACAGTTTCAGTTACTGGCCTAGTGTTACTTGCTTTGATTGGTTGGATGGCGTAGCTGGAAAATATCTTGGTTTAGATAAAAAATTTTATCATGGTAAATATTTATTTACGATTGATTGGGGTCATCCAGACGTTAATATATTGGATACTGAACATTCTGAAATACCTCAAGAACATAAGTGTGCGCATATACTGGCTCTTAATAACGGCAATTTTGCAGCTCAGCCTAATAATCGTATTCTCTGGCACATTAATAGTTATACTACTGATGACAGCTGGCCAGATTACAAAGTTCAAACTACATACTGGGATGCTGAAGATAACAACATGGTTACAGAAGACAGCGATAAAATGTTCTATGAAATGGAGGAAAAAAAATGATTGATAAGTGGATATATAGGTTTTTTGAGGCACTAGACAAAGCAGGGTTAATAGTTGATAATCTTGTCCAACGTATGAGTGAGATAAAAATGAATTATTATTTTACAGGTGCATTAATTGTAATGTTAGTGGTGCTGGCTTTCTGCGGAGGCCCTGGTGTCCAATAAACCACTCAACATCGGAGAAGAGGCAAAAGTTCAGATGCCGATGAAGACGGTTGCTAGTTTGATCGTTATTGTAGCACTCGGCACAATGGGCTATTTTCAAATTATAGAGCGTCTTAACATTGCAGACACTCGTATACAATTGATGGAAAAAGATCTTGAAGAAAATACAGAGTTTAGAATTAAATGGCCACGTGGACAACTAGGTTCATTACCAGCTGATTCTGAGCAGTTCATGATGATTGAAGATCTATATAAAACTACAGATAAATTAAATAAGCATATCGAAAACATGGCTTTAAATAAAGTTAATATAGAATTTTTAAGAAAACAAATGGATAAAGTTTTAGATGATATTGAAAAATTAAAAGATTCAAATAGAGACATGAAATACAATGGCAATGGGAGTTACTCACAATGATAGGTTTATTTTTTGCAGGTGTAATAGTTTCAATTATTGTATTATCAATATTAATATATGTGAGGAAATATGATTGAGTCTATAGTGGCCCTGCTGATGTTCGTAAATGGAGAGATAAAGGAACACCTTGTGCAAAAAAATATGGCTGCGTGCCTTCGTGGGAAACGACATGCGGAAAGACAGTTTAGTGAATCTATAACCTATAAATGCTATAAAGGTAAAGCAAAAATAGAGTTGTACCAAGGAAGAAAATATATTAAAGCTTTAATATTGGAGTAATGGATTTTCACATTATTGATAATTTTTTAACAGAAGAACAATTTAAGAAAATAAAACAAGCTTGTTTTTCGAAAAATTGTGAAGATAATGTTAATTGGTTTAGACATAGAGTTGTAGATAAAAAAGATGAAAATTATTATTTTTCACATCATATATTTTATGAATACCAATCCTCTGTTCTTTTACCCTTTATGGAACCTTTATTATCAAAATTAAACCCCAAATGTGTTAAAAGAATAAAATTAAATTATTACCCTTCTACTGAAAAAATATTCAAACATGATAATCACAAGGACTTTCCTTTCACCCATAAAGGTGCTATCTTTTCTTTAAATACTTGTGATGGAGGCACATATTTTGGGGATCAACACGTTCAATCTAAAGAAAATAGAATTATTTTGTTTGATCCTGGTAAAGATCATGGAAGCACAACAACTACAAAAAAAGAAGGGAGATGTAACATAAACATCAATTATTTTTAAAATGAATTTATCACGTAACTTTACTCTTCAAGAATTAATTAAATCTGACACTGCGATCAGATTGGATATAAATAACAATCCAAACTCAGGGCAGATAGAAAAACTAAAAGCACTTTGTGAAAATATTTTACAACCGGTACGTGACCACTTTGGCAGGGTCAAGGTGACGAGTGGGTTCCGTAGCGAACAGCTGTGCCTAAAGATAGGTAGCTCTGTAAATTCACAGCATGCCAAGGCCGAGGCCGCAGACTTCGAATGTATGGGAACAGACAACGCTGAATTAGCTGACTGGATCAACCAGAACCTAGAATATGACCAGCTTATACTTGAGTTCTATACTCCTGGTGAGCCGAACAGTGGCTGGATACATTGCAGCTACACACCTGATCAACCAAGAAAACAATTCTTGCACGCATACAAATTAGAAGGTAAAACAAAATATAAACCAATAATAGGAAAGGCTAAAGATTTAGTTTAATGCCAATAGGACGATCACAAATAAGAAAACAAGTAGAAGGTAAACTTAGAGGCGCGAGAGATGAAAAAAAGAAGAAAAAACGTGTCATCGCCAAATTATATAGCAAAAAGTCTAAGGTCTTCAAAGTTTAGTCAAAAAGTGATACAATCTAAGAAATTGTATAACCGTAAAAAGGATAATAATGGCGACTTCAGGAACTGCTAGTTTTGATTTATCAATAGAAGAAATAATTCAAGAGGCTTATGAAAGATGTGGTCTTACTACCACAAGTGGACATAGCCTTAAATCAGCTAGAATAAGTTTAAATCTGTTATTTGCAGAATGGGCTAATAGAGGTATTCACCTTTGGAAAGTTTCACTTGAGGAAGTTGCATTAGTTTCTGGTCAAGCACAATATGCTGTATCTGACACCATTAGTGATGTTTTAGAAGCTTACATATCGTCAACAGCTGCAGCTTCAAACAACGCAAATACACAAGATGTTTCACTAACAAAAATTGATAGATCTGCTTATGCTGCATTACCAAATAAATTAGCAACAGGACAACCCTCGCAGTATTACGTGGATAGACAAACAACACCTCAAATATTTTTATATCAGGCACCCGACTTAAATACTTATACAACATTAAAATTTTATGCTATTAACAGAATACAAGACGCAGGGATTTACACAAATGAAGCAGATGTAGTTTTTAGATTTTTACCATGTATGGTTGCAGGTTTAGCATATTACCTTGCAATGAAAAACGCACCACAATTAGTTCAACAGAATAAATTAATTTATGAAGATCAATTAAAAAGAGCTTTGGATGAAGATGGTCAAAGAGCTTCTACTTACATTACTCCTCAATCTTTTTACCCACAAGGAATTTAATATGGCAAAATACGCAACAGGTAAAAGATCACAAGCAATATCTGATAGATCAGGAATGGCTTTTCCATATACTGAAATGGTAAAAGAATGGAATGGTTCTTTAGTACATTATTCAGAATTTGAACCTAAACATCCACAAATTAGAAGAAAACATACAACTGCTGATGCAATAGCTTTACAAAACTCAAGAAACATGAAGTTTCAACAACCGTCTGTAAAATTTTCAAATGATGTTACAATATCAGATTCAGGCGGTGCTTCAGTTGGTGTTGCAAATTTATCCTTACCTGGAGACTTTGCTTTTATAACACAAGGAACTTCAGCTATGAAACCAGCAGATCCCTCTTTACAAAATAGAAGAAGAAAACTTCTTTCAAATATAGGTCAAGTGGAGGTTAGTATTTCATAATGGCAATTACACATTCAAATTTTTTAACACAAATAAGAAACTACACAGAGGTAAGTAGCACTGTATTATCAGATTCTCAAATACAAGAATTTATAAGAAACGTTGAATTAGATATTGCAGGTAAAGTTGATTATGATGATTTAAGAAAATATGCAAATTCAAATTTTACAGCAGGAAACAGGGCTGTATCTATGCCATCAGATGTTTTAGTCTTAAGATCTATTGAACGAATAGATTCAAGTGGTGTAAGAAGCTTTTTAGAAAAAAGAGATACAAGTTTTATTTCAGAATTTAATGGTGCTGGTGCTCAGGGAACACCAAAATACTTTGCTAACTGGGATGAGTTTAATATTATAGTTGCACCAACTCCAGCTGCAGCAGATATAATTCAGATTAATTACATAAAAGATCCACCTGAGTTCACATCTACTAACCAAACATATTTAGCTAAATATCAAGAATCTATGCTATTACATGGTGTGTTAACTGAGTGTTTTAGATTTTTAAAAGGCCCCATGGATATGTACAAGCTATATGAAAGCAAGTACAATGAAGAAGTACAGAATTTTGCCCTACAGCAAATGGGTAGAAGAAGACGAGCTGAGTATGATGATGGAGTTCCTAGAATACAGGTTCCAAGTCCTACTCCAAACACAAATTAATAAGGAGGCCAATTATGGCAATAACAACAAATGCAATATGTGATTCTTTTAAAAAAGAATTACTTCAAGGAAAGCATGACTTTGATACATCATCTGACACTTATAAGTTAGCGATGTTTACAAGTTCTGCAACTTTAGGTAAATCAACTGAAAACTATACAACACCTAACGAAGTATCTTCACCAAACTACACTGCCGGTGGTAAAGCTTTGGTTAATCAAGGTGTAAAAGTTTCATCATCTGTGGCTATTACAGATTTTGCTGATTTATCTTTTCAAAACGTTACTCTTACTGCAAGAGGAGCACTAATCTACAACACAACAACTGACGGTGGTTCTAGCACTACTGATGCTGTTGCTGTATTAGATTTCGGTGGAGATAAGACTGCAACTGCAGGAACATTTACAATTCAGTTTCCTGCGTTCACTACTTCTGCTGCAATCTTGAGATTAGCATAAGGATAAAAATGAATGTCAAATGCGTGGGGTGCACTAAGTTGGGGACAAGGTCAATGGGCAGCACAAGGTGATGTCGATGTATCTTTATCTGGTATAAGTGCAACCTACAGCATTGGTAGCGTTACAGCCGAGGGTATTATTCAAGTCGGATGGGGCGGAGATACTTGGGGTGAAAACGAATGGGGTGATCTTTCAGGATCACAACCTACAATTACAGGAGTTCAAGCATCATTTTCAATAGGTGCTATTTCATCAGTAACTGGTGATGCAAATATTTCTGTATCTGGAATTTCATTATCATCAAGTATTGGAGACCAAACTGCTGGAATATCATTTACATTCGCAGCAACAGGTTTACAATCTTCATTTAGCGTTGGAAGCAATGTTATTGAAATAGGAGTTCCTGTAACAGGAATTTCTTTAACATCAAGCATTGGATCTGCTACTGTAGATGAATCTACACTTACTGGAGAAGGTTGGGGTAGAGGTGAATGGGGTGAGTTTGCTTGGGGTGATAATTTTTCTGTTCAAGTAACAGGACAATCTTTAACTTCATCTATTGGAAGTGAGACAGCATTTACGGATGTAAATGTTTCAGTAACAAGTGCTGGACAATTAACAAGCACTTTTGCAAGTCCATCTTTTTCAATTATAATTGATCAAGATATTTTTGTTCTAGCTTCTGAAGATCAATTAGATGCCTCTATTGGTACTTTACAATCAGTTACTGGAGATGCTCTTGTTCAACCATCAGGAATAAGTATACCTTCTTCAGTTGGCACCTCTGCAGCTGGTTTATTCCTAGATGTTCCTGTTACGGGTATTCAAGCATCTTTCACACAAGGCACTATATCTTTAGTACAAAGCACTAATGAGCCTGCTACTGGAATTTCTGCGACCATGACACTTGGCCAACACGCTGAAATACCAGCTCAAATTGTTGGAGTTTCAGGAATATCAATGACATCATCTTTAGGTGAAGAGGGCACTACTGCAGATGGTTTAGTTACACCTACTGGGCAGTCATTGACTTCTTCTGTGGGTAGCGTTAATATTACTGCGTGGTCTGAAATAGACTTAGGAGTATCTAATACATGGACAGTGGTTGATTTGGCTGCGTGATTCATGTAAAATAAAAATTATTAAGGAGAATTTTTTATGGCATCAACTTATTCAAGTGACCTAAAACTAGAGCTAATGGCAACCGGTGAAAACGCTGGTACATGGGGTGATAAAACAAACACAAACTTAAATTTAATTCAACAAGCTGTAGCTGGATTTGAACAAGTAACGCTTTCAAGTGGTGGAACTGTTGCACTTGTAATGTCAGATGGTGCAATATCAAACGCAAGAAATTTAGTTATAAAATTCGCAACTGCAACAATAGCAGCAAGCACAGTTTGTACTATCCCAGATTCAATAGAAAAATTTTATATCTTTGATTGTTCAGGATTAACAAATGCCAATAACCTAACAATTAAAACTGCATCAGGGACTGGATTTAGTCCAACTGTTTCAGGAGCTGCAAGTTCAAAAATTTTTGCAGCATATTCAGACGGAACAAATTTAAATGAAATTTCTTTAAATACTTTAGGTGGCACAATTGCTACAGCTAACTTAGAAGCGGCATCAGTGACGACTGCAATAATTGCTGACGATGCTGTGACCTCAGCTAAAATTGCTGATGATGCTGTTGTAGCAGCTGCTATTGCTGATGATGCTGTAGGAACTGCTGCGATTGCAGACGATGCAATTACAACTGCCTTAATAGCTGACGATGCTGTTGGTGCTGATCAACTTGCAAACACATCGGTAACTGCAGGATCGTATACTTCATCATCAATTACAGTAGATGCTCAAGGTAGACTTACTGCGGCTTCATCAGGGTCAGGTGGCGGAGGAGCTTTTGAACCAAAAACTCTTACTTCATCTTCTGGAACTTTAACTTCAAATGCAAATGCAAGTTATTTTGGAATTTATGCTGCTGGCGGCGGAGGCGGAGGCGGCGGCCGAGGGCCAGATACCACAAATGGGGGATCGGGCGGTGCAGCTTTTTATGGGTACATCGGTCATCCATTTACTCATCCTTTCTCACAACCATTTAGTATAGGAGCACAAGGAAATGGAGGTCCACAAGGGGGAAATGGTAACGCAGGTGGTGCAACCTCTCTTGCAAATGTTTTTAACTTTAATGGTGGAAACGGTGGAAATAAAGGACAGCCAGGAACTGTTCCTGGACCTAGTGGAAATTCAGGAACGAGTGGAAACCCCTCTGCAGTGCCGATATCAAGTAATTTTAGACCTCTAGGAAACAATTTTGGAAACGGTGGAACTGGTGGAAATTCTGGAAACCCAGGACCAAACACTGGCGGTAATGGTTCTGGTGGGTTTATTGCAGTTTTTGAAAATACAGGAGTATAAAAATGCCGAAATTAATTTTTGTCAAAAATAATGATATAACAAAGGGTAATCTATTTAAAATTGCTAAAGACCAAAGCCATATAGATAATAATGCTGATTGGAATCAAGAAGATTATAACATTGTAGATATATCTCAATCTGATTTTGATGGCGTAAGACTTGAAACTAAACATGTTATTTTCGATGGAACAAACGTTACTTATGAAGATAATCCTCAAGATGAATATGATCAAGATCACGCTTCAAATAAAGAGCATATTGTAACCATTTTAAATAATTGGTTAGAGGTAAATTCTAGCAAACCTTTTGCAAGTAATGTAACTTCTTATAGAGATTATTTAGTTTCCCTTGATGCATCTACAGTTCCTGTTAGAGAAGGGTTGGAGCAATGGATAAACGATCAAGGCCAAGAAGTAATTCACCCTCTTGAATTAGTTTAACTTGATTATTAATTAATAAAAAAGTAGATTGTTTTTTCATGTTCGAAAAAACAATAGAATTTATTGCCCATAAAGATTACTTTGATTTAAAAGAAGATTATCCCACACCTATTAAATTAAATATACCAGAATGGTATAAAAAATTAGAACATAGTCTAGAATTGCAAACAGTAAAAGGTTGCATGCCTTTTTTAGATACACTTACAACTGGATATCTTTTGAGGGTGCCTCAAGATTATACTTTTAAAAACAATGTAAAAAATGACAAAGGTGAACCTGATTCTTTCTTCACAGAGAAAAAAATGGATGATGGTCTTTTAAATGCTAAGTCTATAAATCTTGGATATACTAACACTGAATTCCATCCTATTGTACAATTAGGAGGAGCTCCTTTAGTTGATAAAAATAACAAACAACCTTTTATAAAAATTATGAACCCTTGGAAAATAGTTACACCTCCAGGATATTCTTGTTTATTTTTACCTCCAATGAATAATCATGATGACAGATTTACTATCATACCTGGCATAGTAGATACAGATGCTTTTCCTAATGAGATTAATTTTCCTATAATTATAAATGGTGATAAATATCCAACTCTTGAGACAACAATAAAAAAAGGAACACCCTACGTTCAAATAATACCTTTTAAAAGAGAGCCTTGGAAAATGAAAATTAAAAGTGCTGATACTGAGTATTTTAGAAAAGGTAAAACTTTTTATTTTTTAAAAAATCTTCATATATATAAAACTAAATATTGGTCTAAAAAAAAATGGAGTTAAAAAATTATATAAAAATATATGATAATGCAATTCCTTATAAGGCGGTTAGTAGTTTTATTCAAGTTGCAAACACTTTAGATTTTCAAGATGGAGGGGTTGGAAACAATAAAATAAATAAAAAAATTAGAAGCGTTAATATTTCGCCTTTGTCTCCTTTGTCAGATTCTATGACTATAGTCCATTGGCATAATTTTTTATTTGCTATAATTCAAAATTACTTAAATCAATATAACGAAGAATTTAATTTATTACCTAAAGAAAAAATATATTCAGATATACTTAATATTGATTTATTAAAATATAATGTATCTGATAAATATAATTATCATTGGGATCATTTCAAAGATATTCCAAGGACTATAAGTTGTATACTTCTTTTGAATAATGATTACGAAGGTGGTAATCTTTGTTTTAGAGAGCCACAAGGAGGAAATGAGTTTTCTATTGAAACTAAAGTTGCAAGATTAATTATGTGGCCAAGTAATTTTTTGTATCCTCATTCAGTAAAACCAGTTACAAAAGGCACTAGATATTCGGTGGTTGCATGGGCACTATAAAAGATACAAAATATAAAATTGTTAAAAATTTTTTTACTAATGATGAAGTAAAGCTATTGAATAATTATGTTAAAATCAAACATAGATTAAACATCACACACTTTGATCTCAGACAAAATAAAAATTGTGACACAAACTATTATGCAGATCCAATAATGGAATCTTTACTTTTAACTAAATTTGATCTAATGGAAAAAGAAACTAATTTAAAATTACGTCCGACATATTCTTATTGGAGAATGTATACAAAATTTGCAGATTTAAAAAAACATACAGATCGACCTTCATGTGAAATAAGTGTAACAGCTATGATAGGTTCCGATGGCACACCTTGGCCTATATTTATAGGAGAAAAAGAGTTTGGACTAAAAGATGGTGATGCAGTAATCTACTTAGGTTGTGATGTTGCACATTATAGAAAAGAATTTCAAGGAGATTGGCACGCACAAGTTTTCTTTCATTATGTAGATGCTAATGGTGAAAATAAAGAATGGTGGAAAGATAAAAGAACTTTATGGGGAGAACAAGTAGAAGGTGATATTTAATCAATACAAAGACGGTTCTTGTGACATTGTTTTTTCTGAAGAAGAAAAAAAAATAATTACTGAGAAAGGAAAAATTTACTTAAGTCCTGAATCTCTAAGACACTTTGGAAACAATCTAGTTAAAATAGTTGCAGAGTGGAATAAAAACTTTAATGAAGAATTAGCAAAAACACCTTCAAATGATGAATCAAAAATAGAGGGAATAGATAGAGATAAATCATAATTATTTTATGAAAATACTTTCTATTAATATTTCTCATCATCCTTCTATATGTATTTATGAAAATGGAGAAGTAAAAAATTTCTATAATGAAGAAAGGTTTGTTGGTGTTAAAGATTATGATCTTGTTCCTGCACCAAAAATATATCAATCTATTTTACAAAAAATAAATTTTAAACCTGATTTTGTTTGTTATGCTTCTTATGGAAGTAACAACGGATATTTTCTTGAAGACGATAGATTAATTATTAAAAACCTTCAAAATCAATTAGGTGATCCACCATATTATTTTAATGTAAGAGAGCATCATTTATACCATGCCATATGTTCTTTTTACTTTTCAAATTTTGATGAAGCTGTGGCTATAGTTGTAGATGGTGGAGGGGCTTCACATTTCTATATTCCTTTTCAAGAAATAGAATCAGTTTATTACATTAATAAAAAAAATATTAACCCGATATATAAACACCACACAAGATGGAAGAGTAACATGGAAATTGGTGATAAAGAAAATTCTATGGTTAGATTAAAATTTATAGGTGGCTTCTTAAATAAATTTTCAGACTTTAGTAGTGGTGGAATAGAATTTGATAAAGCTTGTGCAAGTTTAGGATATGGCAATGGACACTCTGCAGGAAAAGTTATGGGCCTTTCTTCTTATGCTTACTGTGAAAAAAAATATGATTTAGACTATAGCAAAGTAGAAATAGCTAAAAAAGCACAAGAAAAAACTTTTAAAGAAACATGTGAGTTAATAGATCAAGCAAAACACTTAAATAATAACATTTTATTATCTGGAGGTTATTTTTTAAATTGTTCAAATAATTTTAAATACGTAGAAAAATACCCAGATTTAAATTTTTTTGTAGATCCAATACCACATGATGCAGGCACAGCCATAGGAGTAGCACTATATTATGACATTTACAAATAGTGAATTTTTATATTGGGGGCCCTTTGTGGTTAAGTTTGAGGTAGAAGATTACATAACAAAACATCTTTTAAAAAGAGGTGATGAAATAAAATTAAATGATCACAGACAAAAACTTGCTGGTCATATTGATAGAGAGAATTTTTATACACAAGAAGATATAGATTGGTTTGTAAAACATACAAATAAATACTTTGATAACTATATAAAACATAAAGAAAATGTTTGGACAATAAGATCACAAAAAATAGAACATATGCAGTTAAAATCACTTTGGGTTAATTACATGAAAAAAAACGAATACAATCCTCCTCATTTTCATTCAGGTGATATTTCTTTTGTGCTTTATTTAAATGTTCCTGAGCAAATAAAAAAAGAAGCTTTACAATTTGTGTCTGAAGGAGAAGGTAAACCAGGAGCTATTCAGTTCATATATGGTACTCAAGACCGATGTGGTGATTATGTATGTTCGCATACTAGATTTCCTAAAACAAATGAACTGTATATTTTTCCAGCTAATTTATATCACACAGTTATGCCTTTTAGAAGTGATGTTGAAAGAGTGTCAGTGTCTGGAAATTTTTTATGTAAAAGAGCTTTATGATGTTTATTAAAAATAAAGAAGATGCTATTAAAGTTATATTAGATCAAAAACCTTTGGTAATTTATCAAAATGACAGTGAATGGGGACCTAGAGCTTTAGGCAACAGATCCATTTTATTTGATCCTAGAAACCCAAAAGCAAAAGATATTGTAAACAAATTTAAAAAAAGAGAATGGTGGAGACCTTTGGCTGGCACAGTTTTACTTGAGCATGCACATGATTATTTTAATTTAGGATCATTGAAAGAAAGTCCTTACATGTCTTTCGCTGTAAAAGCTAAAGATAAAGCAGTAAAGGAAGTCCCTTCTATTGTACATGTAGATAACACATGTAGAGTACAAACATTAAAAAGAATAGATAACCCTAATTATTATGATTTAATAGAATATTTTTATTATAAAACTAGTGTGCCCATACTGCTCAATACATCTTTTAATTTAGCAGGATCTCCGATAGTTGAAAATGAAAGCTTTTTACAATATACAATTGAAAACTCTCAGTTCAGAGATGTATATAAACCAGCTTAAGATTATGATATAATTTAGCATGCCTTTAACAAGAGTAAATATAGCCCCTGGATTCAACAAACAAGTCACACAAACTGGTGCAGAAGGTAAATGGACTGATGGTGATTTTGTAAGATTTAGGTATGGATTACCTGAAAAAATAGGTGGGTGGGAACAAATATTAGAGAGCACGATTGTAGGAGCTGCAAAACAACAATTTGTTTGGGCTGATTTAGACGGTAGAAAATATGCTGCCATAGGAACAAACAAAGTTTTGGTTGTTTATTATGAAGGAGCTTTTTTTGATATAACTCCATTAGACACAGCTCTTACAGGATGCACATTTGATACTGTAAATACTTCAGCAACAGTTACTGTCAATAAAGCAGCTCATGGTCTAGAGCCTGGAGATATTTTTTTATTTAGTTCTGTAACACCTCCAACGGGAGCAGGATATGTTGCATCTAATTTTGAGACAAATCCTTTTCAAGTTGTTACTGTTCCTGGGAGTGATGAATTTACTATTACCATGGCAAGCGCAGCAGGGACAACGGTCAACGGATCTGGGTCTGCAACAATAACTCCATATGTTAAGCCAGGAGCCCTAGGTGCAACATTTGGATTTGGATGGGGCACAGGACTTTGGGGTGGTGGTCAACAAGTATTCAGTACATTGAATGGAGCATTGTTAGATGACACTGCAGGAACGGGAGGATCTGGAACTTCTATAACGCTTGCATCCACCACTGGATTTCCATCTACTGGCACAATAAAGGTAGGAGCAGAATTTATTTCGTACACAGGAATTTCATCAAACGATATTACTGGAATTACCAGAGCTGCAGCAGGAACAAGATCTGCGCATTCTAGTGGTGCAGGAGTAGAGGTATTTACAGGATGGGGTATTGAATCATTGTCTTCAACAATAACATTAGATCCTGCGTCTTGGTCTTTAGATAATTTTGGACAACAGCTTATTGCTACTGTAAAAAATGGTAAATCTTTTTCTTGGAACCCTATAAATGCAAATTCAAATGCTCTTAACACTAGAGCTGCAGTGATTACAAACGCACCTACAAAATCTGTTATGTCTTTGGTATCAGACAGAGATAGACATTTAATTATGTTAGGAACTGAAACAACAATAGGAGATTCCTCAACACAAGATAAACTATTCATAAGGTTTTCAGATCAAGAAAATACAGGTGACTATACTCCCACTTCAGTAAATACTGCAGGGACATTTAGATTAGACCAAGGAACTAAAATTGTAGGTGCTGTTCAAGGTAAAGATTATACTTTTATTTTAACAGATAATGCTGCGTATGTAATGCAGTTTGTAGGACCACCTTTTACTTTCTCTATTAGACAAGTTGGTTCTAACTGTGGATGTATTGGTCAACATGCTATGAAGTATGTAAATGGTGCAGTGTATTGGATGGGTGAGTCTGGAGGTTTTTTTGTATTTGATGGTACAGTAAAATCATTGCCTTGTGCGGTTGAGGATTTTGTATTTACTACAAAAAATGGAAATAATTTAGGAGTGAACTACGCAAGTGGTGAAAATGTTTATGCTGGATTAAATCATCTTTATGAGGAGATTTGTTGGTATTATCCAAAAGCAGGGTCAACATTAAATGATAGATATGTATGTTTTAATTATCAAGACAGAACTTGGGTTACAGGATCTTTATCTAGAACTACTTGGGTAGACGCTAATTTATACTCTGTCCCATATGCAACTGAGTTTACTTCAACAGCAGTTCCTACATTCCCTACCGTCCAAGGTATAACAAATATCAACGGGGCCACAATTTATTATGCACATGAAACTGGAGTTGACCAAGTGGATACAGCAGGTAATAAAACAGCTATACCTGCTTTTATTGAGTCAGGAGATTTTAGCTTAAACCCTGATGGAACTAATGCTGAGTTTTTCATGAGTATGAGGAGGTTTGTGCCTGATTTTAAAACTATACAAGGCAATGCTCAGGTAACTATTTTGCTAAGAGATTTTCCTAGTGATACAGAGGCATCGTCTCCACTAGGACCTTTCACGGTCACCGGATCAACAAAAAAAGTAGATACTAGAGCTAGGGCTAGATTTGCTAGTTTAAAAATTGCTAATACTAGCACAGATGAAAATTGGCGTTTTGGAACTTTTAGAGCTGATGTACAATTAGATGGAATGAGGGGATAATGGAACCAGATATATTTATACCAGGTGATCAACAATACCAAATGGTAAATGAACCACTAGAAACGACTGGAATACAAAATCTACTTCCTGAAAATAAAATTGATTTTAGAAAAATGGCAATGGATGCAGCTAAGAAAAAAGCTATAGATTATACTGCAGGAAAATTAGGAGTTAATCAACGTATAGCTTCTGGACTTGCAGGCATACTAGGTTTTGGAACAAATACATTTGCACCGTTAGCATTGGTATCATCCCTTACAGGAAGATCTTTAGGTATATCAGATTACTTAGCAAATAAACGTGCACAAAAACAAGCAGCAAAAAAAAGAATGAGTGACCCTCAAGGAGATATTACTACGTATCCTACAGGTATTATGAATATACAACCTACATCACAAGATATAGCTAGAGGCACTATTGGAACTAAAACAACATCTGCCCCATCTTCAGTTCCTACCTCATCTGAGAGAGGAGCAGCATTACATGGCTAGAGTTGACATAGTTATCCCAGAACCAACACCAATTTATACTGAAGAAAATCAAAGACAGGTAACTCAATCTTTACGAACAATGCAAGATAAATTAAACACTTCTTATCAACAAGAACTTAAAAATGAACAGGATGCTTTTAATTATTTTTTATCATGACCATTCAATATAAAAATCAAGGATTCAAACAAGCAGGCACAGGAAAGACTACAGTTTTTACTTGTCCTACTAATGCAACAGTAATTATAAAAAGTGTTTATTGTTCAAACAGCGATGCCTCTTCAGGTATTTTAGTTCACATGAATATGGTAGACTCTTCTGATTCGAGCACTGAGTATGAATTTTTTAGAGATGAAGTAGCTGCAAAATCACAAGTCAATGCTACTCCACAAGGTTTAAATTTAGAAGCTGGAGATGCAATAACTGTTCAAGCAGCAACAGGAAGCAATACAATACAAGGTGCAATAAGTTATGCACAAATAGATAGATCACAGGAGAATGGCTAGACAAAAATTTACACATTTTGTTCCTAGACCAAAACCTCGTAAGCGACCGAGAAGACATACAAAAAATCTCAATAAAAAAAAGAAGTTGCAACACAATAAGAAATATAATAGACAAGGACGTAAACAATGAGTGATTTACCCAAAATATCTGCAGAAGCGATTGAGATTATCAAACATAAAAGAACGGGAAAGATATATGATAGCAAAGCTGATTTTGATGCTGATGTTGCTGATCCCAACACTGATACTACTCAAGATGATTTTAGACAAGACCTTGAAATAAAAGTAACAAGAGCAGGAAATATTGGGGCCAAAACCAAAAAATAATGGAACCTAGAGGCGCAACAGAGTTGCAGCATGAGTTGCTAGAAAAATACGTATCAAAAGATTTGTTAAATAAGTTTCAAATATGTACATCTATTCCAGGAAAAGTGCCACTGGATCCTAGTAAAATAAATATTCTTTGGCAAAAGAATTCTTGGGATCAACCTAATTTACAAAGTTTTTTTAGGAACAAAAATAGACATCACGAATACGATTGGTATGTTTTTAATTCACATTGGTGTTATGAAAAATTTAGATACTTTTTCCAAATACCTGAAGATAAATGTATTGTGATAAAAAATGGTGCAAGTCATTTTCCTAAAAGAAAAATATATAAGAAGGGTGATCCTATAAAAATAATACATCATTGTACGCCCTGGAGAGGATTAAACGTATTGTTATTAGCCATGCAACTTATACAAAATAAAAATATAACTTTAGATGTATATAGTTCTAATGATGTTTATGGAAAAGAGTTTGCTGACAAAGCAAATAAAGACACAGAGGCTTTGTTTAATCAAGCTAAAAAATTACCTAATGTAAATTATATTGGTTATAAGCCAAATGAATATATACTAAAACATATTACAGACTATGATCTATTTGTATACCCTTCAATATTTGAAGAAACCTTTTGTGCCTCAGCATTAGAGGCTCTTGCTGCAGGTCTTCATGTTATTACAACAAACTTTGGAGCATTACCTGAAACATGCGCAGAATGGCCAGTATATGTTAACTACACAAAAGATCTAGAATTATTAGCTGCAGTCACAGCAGGAGCTATAGATATTGCAGCTGGATATCTTCATACAGATAGAATACAAAATCATTTAGATGAACAACAAAAATATTATAAAAATTTTTATAGCTGGGATAAAAAGGCTATAGAATGGACAAATTTTTTACAAGGAGCTATTAATGCAAGAGGTAATTAATAAAAATTTCGACAATCTTACTTTAGACTTTAATAAACTTACTGAAATACTATCCGTTGATAATTACACATCAGTAATTAGTTCTAATTATTTAAATGACTACATATTACAAACAATTTTTAAAATAAGAAATGTGCACACAAATGATTTT
>VTLG01007603.1_pt1 | contig 40935 bp, 61 predicted proteins | sample 4694571 | NCBI WGS metagenome assembly VTLG01 (sample SAMN12604809, study PRJNA352737) | marine metagenome | biome: ENVO:00000447; feature: ENVO:00000209|ENVO:00000569|ENVO:01000036; material: ENVO:00002151; isolation source: viral sequences binned using virsorter ...
GAAGCGAAAAGTTGTTTTTGCTTCTAGAGTTCGGCTAAAGCATTTAAATAAACTGCTCAAAGTTTTTTGAAATATAATACCGGTAGGATTAGTCAGTATTAAATTGACTGAGTGTCTGTGTCCAAACGTGGATAAGGTGTGCAAGAGGCTCTGTGGTGGAGCGAGATGACGAGCGAGTGCTTTATTCTCACGGGAGTAACTTCCCTCGATTGTAGCAATCAAGGATAAAAAGTATAATACCTTTTTGGCTTGGTTCGGGCTGAGGAGCCCACACTTAGAAGGCTAATCCAAACTATTTTGCAGAGTGGAGAGCTGTGTAGAGGGTTTTTGTGATTATTAAGACTCTACTTTCCGTGAGGGCAGACGGGGGTACACTTTATGATGTTTAGGTTTTTTCGACCTTTCATTCCTTTTGCTCCTTTTTGACACTCTGCTTGTTTTAGGGCGTGAAAGGTTTCGACCTTAACGTGTTCGGCTCTGTTCGTCACAAAGGGATGTCAGTTCAATTCTGACCACGTCCACTAAGTTAGCGATTGCATACCACGACATATTTCTTGGTTAAATCGGTCGCTAGATTGGGGGGTTGTGTTCGCTTCTTATTTATAAAATTGTCCGCACACAATGACGTTTCATAAAGCAACTCAATCCCTCATAAATTTTTAAGGAGAAAGTAATGAATGATTTGTTAATAAGTGAATTAAAAGCTAAGTATGAACATTTAGCATACGCAGATATGTTAGAGTTTAAAGATATAGTTATAGAAATTAATGTTTATAGTTCAGAGGAGAGATACGAAGATGACTAAAAAATGTATAAAATGTATGATGCCTCACGAGGACAACAATGTTGTTAATGTTAACCACCACTTAACAGAGGTGGCTAATAATTGGGGTATGTGTAAATTTTGTATTGATGATTTAAATCGTCATCGTTATAATGATAAGCGAACATATTATAAAAACAGACAAAAGCATTATAGAGATATTCAAAGAGGTTACAGAGATAACCTTGTTGATTACTATGTTAAGCAACTTGTTATAGGCGAATCTAAAACATTAACGCCGGAAGATATTCCGGACAAACTCGTGGAGGCAAAACGCCAACACGTTCAAACAAAACGAATACTAAAGAAGGAGAAATAAAAATGGACAAAAAATCACAAGTAAATGATTTTAGTAATTTAAACGAGATGGTAACCGCTCATAGAGGAGTGTTAAAATCTCTAATAGACAAAGACGGGTTTTATAAATCCGGCGAGGCGGTTGAAATTAATAATGGTTTTGGTAAGCAATTAAGCTTCTTAAAGCTTTTACTTGAGGCTCATAAATCTATGGGGACTAAACCTACAAAATCTGACCTATTTTTAGAGGAGGGTAAGTAATGGCTAAAAAAATAACCCAAACTGAAAAAGTTATCCATTGGTTAAGTCAAGGCAAGACCTTGACACCATTGGAGGCTTTACAAAATGGAATGGGTATGAGGTTATCTGCTATAATCCATACATTAAGACACGAATACAATATGAGTATTAAAGATGTCGGCACCCATAAATACGCAGAATATAAATTAGAGGAGGGAAGATAATGGTTATTGATTTAAGTCCTTTTAGTTTAGTTATAGTTTGCATCACTTTTGTTCTTATGTCTTATCTTAGGAGAAGAAGATGAATATAGAAGATATTCTAAGTCAATCAACAGACCTTATCAAGAGGCTTAATAGAGATGTTGAAGAGTTAAAATCTTATGAAAAAGGTTATAATATTCTTCACGATTATTTTGATTATATTCCGGACGATGCTAAAAATGAAGTAGACAACAAGCTAAGAAAGGTTGGTTTATAATATGACAGATAAAAACAACCCGCCCAAATATACCCCTATGTCTAATGATGAGCACGGGACTAGAGAGGCTAGAGATAAATATGAGAAGTGGTATTATGAAACCTATGTTAAACATTGCTACGCAAATAATTGTGCTGGATGTGATAAGTGTGTTCCTTATGAAGAAACTATGAATGGTAGATATGAGGGATATGAAGAGGCACAAAAAAACAAACAGAAATCACAAAGTGGGCCAAAAACACCACAAATAGAGTGGGATTACTCACTAAAGGCCTATGTTGATGTTGCTAACGGAAAGTTGGTAAAATGATGAAATCCTTTATAATTTTAATTTTATTTTCTCTTATGTTTGGGGATTGTAAATGTAAAAAAATAGAGTATGGTTATATTTATAATCCTAGCACAAACAGATGGGATTTTGGTCGTAAAGATAACTTAGCACTAAAATATAACAAAACTAATAACAAATGGAGTTGGGAGTATGATGAGAAACAATATCAAAGATAAAATAGTAGAATCTGGATATACGCAAAATCATATAGCTAAAGTTCTTGGGGTTCATTTTTCCGAGATAAGCCAATGGGTTTCCGGAAGAAGAAAACCTAATAGAGACAGAACAAAAGCTTTAGCTAAATTGCTTAAATGTAAAATTTCAGATTTAAGCTTGGAGAATTAATATGGTTAAAGATGAAAGTATTTTAAACTATTTGGTTGCAAATAGAAGTAAATGGCTAGATGAACTTATACATAATTATAAATGTAATTTATGGCTTGAATGTTCTTATAATGAGTATTGTATATTTAAAGCTTGGTCTTATTTTCAAGGCGAAGAATATTTTAAATCAATGCAGTCGGTTATACTGAAAGAAGAAGGCCAAGATGTTCCTTTAGACACAATCAAGCACGACGCTTGGAACTTATATAAAATGAGCATAGGTGTAGATACCTCTGATATAATATATAAGGTAATTGAAAACTCACAAAAAGAACTATCAAAGATAGTTGAATCGTTAGATGGAGGAATTGCTTAATGGACAAAATGAAAGAACTTGCAGAAAAATATGACTTAAATAAGGATGATTTTTGGAAGCACACACAAAGTGGTAAATGGATTATTTCTCACGATGCAGTTGAAAGAATTGCTGATATTGAGAAAATAACTATGGGGCCACCACAAGTCTTAAACACAGAGAGAGACTTTGTTAGATTAGTTATTTCAGCAAAAAAAGGGGAAGTAGTTATTTGGACTATTGGAGAAGCTGATTCTCAAAATTGTAATAACAAATACTATGGAGCTATGGCTGAAAAGCGTGGAAAAGATAGAGCAATACTTAAACTTATAAACGCCTATGAATATGGTATATATTCAGATGTAGAGGCAGATTCATTTAAAAAAGGAGTAAACTAATGGAAGAAAGTATAAGAAATAGTGATAGAAGAATATTAGAATTGGAATATCGCCAAGTCATTACAAGTTCTACAGAAACTATTATATCAATGTTGTCAGACATTAAGAAAATGTTACAAGACAAAAAAGAAGAAGATAAGTGGTTTGATATACACGAAGCTTCTAAATATGCTAACGTATCTGCAAGTTCTTTAAGAAGATACTACACGGCAGGGAAACTTAAAGTTTCAAATAATCTTGGTAAAACATTGATTAGAAAATCAGAAATCGATAACTTTTTAAGTGGAGGAGTATAAATGTCAAGTTATATAAACTATGGAAAATCGGGTATCTTCAAAAACGAAGAGGCTAATGCAGAAAACAAAAGGCCTCACTTTTCGGGTAGTATAGAGATTACAACAGATATACCGAAAGGCACAAAACTTCAGATTGCCGGATGGGAAAATAGGCAAGGAGATGTTTTAAAGAGTATTGGGCTTTCCTTGTCTTCTAAAATTGAAGAATCTGAAAACACTTACGAAGACCAAAAAAGCGGTAAATCTTATAACGTAGATTCGGACGTTCCGTTTTAATGGTTGAAGTTTTAATAAGAGAAGATGGCGGGGAGCCGAAATGGGTTGACGTTTCAAAAGTTTTTGGAAAGTCGAGGATTCCAAAAGCTTATTCCCCCTCTCCGCCACCTTTAAAAGATATAAAGGGATTTGGAGAATGGTATGCTTTATATAATAAAAAAACAACAAAGAAGCAGGCTATGAATTATTGGTATAAAAACATTAAAGATGATATAATCCAAAAGATTATGTCTCACACTAAACTTTATATTAAGAACACAGAAAAGAAATTTAGGCTTGACCCTATCAGATATTTAAATAGAGAGAAGTGGAATGATGAAATTATTAAACAAGATAAAAGAATTGATATTTTGGAATATAAACACGACACTACCGGTATGCCTATGGGGAAATGTGAAAGTTGTGGCAAGAAAGATACTTATCTTAATCAATGGGAGCTTTATAAAGGCAGTTCGTGTTGTAGCAAAAAGGTACTACCATTTAATTAGGAGGATAATATGTCAGATACGTATTATGATGCAGAAAGGCTAAAGATAGCAACGCAAGGTTTAAGGGCTATTATAGAAGAGTCTGCTGAGTTGTCGCCTGCAAAAAAGATTGCAGAACAGACATTGGAAGAGATTACTAAAACATATTTTAAGTAGAACTAGGGGAGGGTGTTCTCTATCGTTACTCCTTAGAGTCGCTATGTTTGTCCAAACATAGAGTCCTTTCATCCTCCCCCTTATATTATAAAAGGAGAGTTATGAAATATAGAAGAAAGTTTGTTAGTCCAAGTCAAAAATCGATTGACTTACAAAAGGGAGTTAAAGAAGGTTATTGTAAGTGTACTAAATGTTTAAAAGAAAAGCCACAAAAAGATTTTACAAGAAAGAATTATTATTGGTGTAGAAAATGTCATAACGCATATTCTAAAACAAGGCCAAGGAAAGTGAGTTATAACGAATTATGGTAAAAACTGAGTTAGGTTTTATTTATATTACGAGCGATGGCAATAAGTTTCTTTATAAAGAAGACGCAATATTTCACGAGGAATATTTAAAAGGGGAAGAAGAATGACTTTAGATATAATTATAAAATCAAGGAACGTTCTAGATAGATTGCATTGGGCGGTAAAAAGAAAACTTAAACAAGAGTACGCACTTCTTATAAGAAACAAAATGAGAACAAAACCGCATTATAAAGAGCTAATTACAGAGCCTACATTCTTTAAACTTGAAATAGTAAGTTACAGAAAAAGATATTTGGACTTTGATAATTTGGTAGGTGGTTGTAAGCAATTAATTGATGCTATGATAGAAGAGAAGTTTATATGGGATGATTCGCCCAAATATTTAGATTTAAGAGTAAAGCAGGTTTTAAACAAAGAAAAGCCTAATATGAAAAAACTACACAACAAAACTTATATAGTGAGGTATTAAAATGAATTGGATTAATTTATTAGTTTATTTAGGGATATTTATTATAACTGCGGTAATATGGTATTTTATAGTTTTTTATGTAATGGATTGGTTTGGTTTATGGTAAACTCTAAAGATTATTTAAAGTTTATAAAATCACACTTCTGTATGATTTGTGGTAAAAGTCCCGTTGATGCAGACCATTTAGAGCATATTGGTATGGGTGGGAACCGAAAAATAAACACAATTAAAGATTTTAGTTGTGTTCCTTTATGTAGACAACATCATACTGAAAGGCATAATCTAGGCTCTTATCAATTTGAGGATAAACATTCAATTAATCTTTGGAAAGAAGCTTTTCATTTAATAAGAAAGTATTTTACAAAATGAAGTTTATAGGCAAGGTAAAAAAAGGTAAATTGACCCTATACGATTTAAAGGGATTTAAAGATTATTTATTTAATTTTGAGGGAGATGTAGAGCTTGCTATAAAAGTTGCCGAAAAATGCCAATCTCCGCAACAAAATGCGTATTATAGGGTTATAATTCGTGAACTAGGTAAAGAGTTAGGTTATAATGAACACGAAATGCACAAAACTATAAAAGAAAAGTTTGAAATAGAATCAACTAAACACCTTTCATCAGATGAATTTAAAGATTATATTGACAATATAATTCGTTGGGCCTCAATGGAAATGGGTATAGTTTTGCCAGACCCTACCAAACCTCTTCAATAACCATATTAAAATTCCAAACATTAGGAGCTACTTGGGTAAAGTTTAATCCATTTGTAACAAATTTACACAAATATATTTCGCTATCGTCAGCTGAGTCTGGTTGAAATAAGAATTTTAATGCTCCCCCCATAGTTCCGGTAACAATCCTTGATATTAAATCTTGTCTTAAACCTATCCAACCCTCTTGATTTGTCCAATTAATAGAGGGATGAGACCATTTGTGATTATATTCCGGAAAAATTCCTTTATGGTCTGGGTACACCCCATTTGCTTCTACCTCTTCTTGAAAATGTTTAAAGTCTAATGTCCACCTTTTTCTACCCTCAAAAGCTCCAACCTTTCCAAAATTAGGAATCCCGGTATGCTTCCAAAAATGAGGGTTTTCTCTTATGAACGTTTGGTGTGTGTTGTTCCCCGTCTTTGTTCTTTGAGCCATTTGCCAAGTTGGGGGAGAAGAATATTTTATATTTGTAATATCTTGCCCAGACACCCCTTGCCTTGAATCTATCCCATCAAAAACATAGTCCATTTTTACGTTTAATTCTGCAGAATGTTCCAAAAGATAAGTCCACCCCATACTAAAAGAGGATATTTGTGGAATTACTCCCTCTGATGTATCTCCAAGAGAGCCTTGAGAATGTTCATATAATTCTAACGAAACCGTATTTGGCGTTGTGCCGTCAACGTAAACTCTTGGGTCATAGCCTGTTGGAAACATTCCTTCTAATGTGCTGTTATCATTTTTATCGTTAAATCTAATCAGCCCCCAACCATTATGCCCTTCTACAGTTCTATTTTCTATAGGGTCATCATCTTCAGCAATAAAATCGTCATTAAAAGGGTCATCCCAATCTTCTTCATCTTCTATAACATCATCTTCATCGTGATGAGCTCCCCCTCCTATAATGTCATCAGGTGTTCTACCGGGGCCGTCGCCTGTTCCCGGTGGAGGAGTATAACCTTCCCCCTCATTTCTCATCATAGCTTGTGTGCGTGAAGGTGCTCCGTGAATCCCTCCGAAAGGATTATTATTGCCACCCCCTTCGCCACCCCAAGCACCGCCTGTGTTATCAAATGTTGAAAAAACATCATCTTGATGATTGTAAAAAGACACAAAACTCATATCTTCAGTAACACTATCTTCGCCCGCAACACCATATAGATTTACAATATGAGTTCCAGAGTCACTAAAATATTTTAATGTAGGTTTAATAAAAGTAGTTGACTGTCTTAAATTATGGTTAAAGCACCCAAAATAATTACAACTATGAAGAGCCTTTATTCCATTTGAAAATCTAATATTTAAATTACTTTTATATGCAGCTATCCCCATTTCAGGTAATTGGGTTAATGCATCCGTATCTCCCCATCCGGGCATATTTTCAGTATTCCAAATTTGGTTAGGCCTTAAATTAAACATATCTGGAGCGTACATAGAAAATCCTTCTCCTGAAAAATTTTGATATCGACTTAAATGTCCTTTGGCTCTTAGATATTGAATTGCATCTATATAAAATCTTGGTCTTCTTGTTCTTTCAAAAGACATTAGTATTTCCCCTTTCCTTTACCTGTAAACTTTCTTTGCATAACTTTCCTTCTCTTACTTTTTTTAGCAGGCCCTTTTTGGCCTCTCCTTTTGGGCAATTTGTGTGTTTTTTTAATTTGACTACTTATAACTTTTGAATCTCTAATAATTGGTTTATCAGGAGAACTTAAATCTACGTCCTGATTTCCACTAACTAACGAAATTTCTCTTAATTTTTTAAACATATTATTTTTTCTATACATCGGCCATCTTTTATTCGAGTAAACTGTTAGCTTATTGTCAGCTATAATTTTAGAGGAATCCCCCATACTTAAAAGCTCCCCTACATTATCAATCGAGTCTTCAAGCCTTTGAATCATTCCGGTAACTGATTCTAATGTGGTATCTTTATAAGCTAAATTGTATGGAGTCAACTTATAAACATTATTTATTTTGGCTGATAAAATATTAATACTTCCTGTATATCTTATTATTGTTCCATCTAATATTTTGTTTTTATCAACAGCACGTATTATTGCGGTGTATGTTCTTCCGCTTCTTCTAAAATAATATGCTATCCCCCCTCTATCATTTATATCATAATCCCCATCAATGGTAAATGTGATTGCTATTTTTTTAATAAAGGATTCATTAACAAGTTTAACTAAACCGCTTCCGTATAATATATTAGCCTTTCCGTCAAACATTAAGTAGGACCTCCTTCTTCATTGTCTTGGTCGTCATCATCTGAAGGGTCCCCGTGAGTATCTCCATCATCTCCGTCATCAGGCAAAAGGTCTGGAGTATCATTATCATCAATATAATCCTGTATTAAATCGTTTAACATAGATTGGTCTATTACATTAACAACCCCGTCATCGTTTAAGTCTCCGTGTTCGTATACATATTCTTCTTGAGTCTCCCAAAGTGTTGGATATTCTTCTCTAAAAGTTGGCCAATAATCTGGGTCCATCCACTCGTCTATAGTTGGATGTGGGTTGAAAAAACATTCAAATATGTAGTCTGTCATATGGTCTAAATCATCCCACCAAACATCTCCATCTCCATTCATATCTCCATCAGCCAAAATGGGGGGTTGGTCTCCAGAAGGTTCTTGTCTAAAAGCAAACTCTTTCCAAGTTCCTTCGTCAGTTGTAAGGTCCCAATTTTCACTATAAGAAGGGTCTGTTTCATCAAACGTAATTTGCATTGCGTGGGTCCCCCATCTTTCAGCACGATTAAAATCTCCTTGCTGCCAATGTATAATAGTTACATCTATACCATATCCAGAAACTCCATTAGACCAAGTTCTAAATGTGTTTACGTTTTGAGTATCAATAGTAATTTCATCACAATGGCCCGGCTCATCTTCAGAAGTAGTATTGACCGCAATATCATTTGTTCCATTATTTGAGGTGCTCCCCTCAAATACGTTTGAATAAGAATACATAAAAGGAACTTCACAAACTATGTGATACAAAAAAAATGTTGTATTCCAACCATAACCATCATTAGTCCCTCCGTCATTGTCTTGCTGAGGAAGGTATTCATCCATATCTTCTATAGTTAAAAGGCCATTATCATTATATACGTGGTCTCCCGTATCCTCGTTTTCTATAAAAAATATTTGAAATGCCGGTCTAGGAAGCTCTCCATCATCATCTCCATCATCATCTCCATCGTCATCCCCGTCATCATCTTCCTCGCCAATCCAGACTTGAGAAAAATGATTTTCGTTACTATCTAAATTATCATCGCTAACATTCCATTCCACATCTAAAAACTCTAATTCTATTTTAGCTTCTCTTAAATTGTCTGTTGACCCATTTGAAATTATAGCCTGAACTCCAATTTTATGCTCTCCAGACGAACTACTACTTTCAATATAAGAAACTATAAAAACGCTGTCTGCAGATATATCATTTTCCCCAACGTTAAGAAACTGTATAGAAGTTTCATCTAATGTTGCAAAAACCCCAGATATATTAAGTTCTAGAGTTTCCGCATAAGCTTGTCCGGGAAGTTGACTGTCCCCGTTTTTCCAAGTTACAGCAGGGTTTACAATTTGTTGAAATCCTTCTGTTATAGCATTCCCTTGCCAATTATATGTTTGATAATCATCAGGCCATCCAAGATTAAAAGACTGAGCTGTGTGCCCATCTATACCCCAAGTTAATTTATGTAACTGTATAGCTATTATTTTTATATCTTTCATTGTCTTGTGTGTGTCTGTAACTAAAAAATAAGGATATATTACTTGACCATTTTTTACATAAGATTGTGTGTAGTCAAAATTATGGATTCGCTTATTATTTATTAATTCATCAAAGCTAACAATATCGCCTACTTCAATATCGCTATATTTAACCGGCAAAGTAACATCCATTATTAAATGTTGGTTACAATACCATAAAGTTAACATTTTTTGCATTTCATAAGCAGAATCAAAAGTTCTTATTGTTTCAGATTTGAAGACTAAACTATTTGCTGTATCTGGTAAATTATAAAAACTTCTTTTATATAAGAAATCTTCTGCACTACCATCATCAGAAAAAGGTTGGTACATATTCTCAGTCATAGTGCTCATCCCGACAACAGGGTCGGAAGAGCTATTATAGAAGTATTCGCTCGGCTCTAGCATCCTTTCTAAATTTAATGGGAACAACGGGTTGCCTGTTCCACTCCTATTTCTTTGCCCGCCTCCCTGAGATTCTTCAGCAGTAATTATGCCTGTATTTTTAGCAAAAACCTTTTTCTCATATTTCATATCAAATTCAACTAATATTTCGTCATATATTTCTTTTAAAGGTGTATTAAAGGCTATATAATGAATAACATCGCTTGAATCTATAACTTTATCCACATCCTCCGGAGTGTATTCAGATTTTAATGTATCTATATCAAAAGTTCCATCAACATTTGTTTTTAATAATAATTTAGAATTTTTAACTATAGTTTTAATAAAGTCTTTTGCTTTCGTTGTTTCCCCAACAGATATGCCTGCCTTCAATTTTCCGTGCTCATTTTTTGCATTACTAAATTTTGTAGAATCTCCAAACTGTCCTAAGCTTAATTCTGTTCTTAAAAAGTGGTATAAGATTTCAGGGGGAGTATCTCCATAAGTCAATGAATCTGTATCAATAGTGCTATATATTTTTCTACCTCTAACTTTAGTATAAAAGTTAGACTCTCGCACTTCGTCAAGCATTAAAATTCTATCTACATAAAAATCTTTTAAACTTACTTCGTTATAACTTACGTTATGAAAATGCAAACCATCATTTAATGTGTTTCCTAATAATTGTGTTCTCTGATTCCATCTGTCAACTAACGTATTTATGGAAGGCGGAGAAAAAATAGCTGTAAAATCTGTAGAGTCTGTATAGCTCCAAGAGTTTGGTTGCCAAACTTCGCCATCTTTATCTATTTCTTCAGGTCCCTCTTGGTCTTTAGTTGTTAAATTAGGCCAATGTATTTCTCCGTAATTATTGCTCCCGGGATGGTCTGGAAAATTTTCCCAATGACTATTAATCCCGATATTTTCGCTAACCATATTAGCTAAAGGGAAATTCATATCAGTAAGGCTTGTTGTTCCATTCTGGTTTTGGTTAAAACCTGAGACTAAAACATCTTGGTTAATAAAATAGTTTGTAAATATAACGTTTCCATTTTCTGTAGTTACAGGGGTTGTAGCCGCCAACATAGCTGCATCATCTGGGTCATATAAAGAATAATCTGTAAAACAAGGTGTTTTAACTACTTTAGGGACCTCTTCGTCTTCTATATTATTAATAATATCAGGCCTATTTCCTATATCCCAACCCCCAACTGTTTTAAATGTTCCGTTGTATAGTGCAAATGACGTAGTAGCACCTCCAACAGGCCACTCAGCAGAGTCAGAACTATTTTGATTGTTAGACATCTTTCTTAAATTAGAAGTATTAAGCCTGTCCCATAAAGATGTATTTAAATCAAAAGAATAATAAGCCGCTGTAAAATGTCTTGAGGAAATACCTTTGTCAACACCGCTATTAAAATTTATTCTACAAGTTAATAAAAGAGGGTCTCTAGCCCCATTTGATGGATATCCTGTACAACAGTTCCAGAAATTAATTTCTAAAGGGTCAAAAGATAAAGTTTTTGTCCTATTACTAAAGCTCTCTAGAGAAGCTCCAAACCTGTCTCCATCTATATTAGTAGGAAGCCACCAAGTTTCGCCGTCCGAAGCATCATATGCAAAATCAGCAGATTTCATTGTTATATCCTGCAGTTTCTGGTCGATATCTGCATTTGTCCTACCATCAGGGATAGTAACTATATCTGCAGGAGCTTCTATAGATTCAAAATAGTCTCTTATTTGAACATAAGCTATATCATTTGATATTGTATTTCTATTTGAAGAATGAGTTACAATAGATTGTAATTGTATTTTGTTATTTTCTCCATCTGTATTATCCACCCTATATTGAGGATAACCTAAATACATATATAAATGAAAATTTGCTTTATCACTTCTATCAAAAGAGTCAGGGTCTCCGCCAAGCCAAAAAGGAGAATTTTTTAATATAGTATAATAATAATCTCCTTTTGCTATATAGAGCTGAGAATTATTAGGTAAATATAGAATATTATCTTCTTGATGCTCTGAGTGAGCGTCTCCTTCAGCCATTTCATTGTCAACAAAACCTTCACAAGGTAAAGAATCAAAAGCTATAACATCTTCTGTGTCGCCTGTATCTAAAAAATCTTTTCTTATAATTGAAGCGTGTGCACCATCAACTTCCCCATAAACTAACGGAACGGGTTGGGCTCTGTATTTTTCAGGAATAGTAGCTGAATTTTGTATCAAATTTTTAGGAAACTCATAATCAAATATCACATCTGAAATATGAGAACTTTTAATATTTGTATCTGTGTGGTGTTGGTCAACATCTGTAACTATACCAGAAAACATTCTTTCTGGCGAAACGCTATCAGTATACCAAAAAATAGAAATATAAGCGTTATGACATTTAGAAAGTTTTTCTGTAAAATCTTTACCGTCTAAAGTGTTACTTAATTTTAAAGATATGTTTGATATTTTAGGTAATCTGTCGTCAATATTTATTGATTCTTTAAATACGGGCGGAGTTAGAATTATAGGCTCAAATTGAGCTCTTCTCATTTGATTAGTATTTACTCCTGCTACACTTGTATAAACAGATGTTGTCCCAGAAAAAACACAAGCTTCGTTAAAATATCTTGTTAAATAATTTCCGTCTGTATCATATCCGCCAAACCTGTCCATTAATTCTTGATACTCTCCATTTGGTCCCGGATATCCTGTTTCTATAAAAAATTTAAAATCGTCTATAGTTGAAATGTTGCAGTAAGGATAGATTGCAACAAGGCACTCTATTTTATTTCCTTCTTTTAAATCATCTCTAAATTTATTGTTAAAGTTTAACATTAAGCTTTCCTGTCTGTAACTCTACTTCCAGAGGTTGTTTCTAATCTGTCTTGTAATATTGGAACTACAGAGTCAACAACAAAATCTTCTGATAAAACATTACCTGCAAGAGTTAAGTTTATTGTATTTCCAGATTCTCCTGTTCTGTTCATAAGATTTAATTGCTCTATACCAATAGACTCAGCAGCTTCCCTTCTAATCATAAACTCGCCTTTTTCAGCTTCTATAATAGTCCCTCCGTGCTTATGTAGTTTACCTCCGATTAAACCACCTGTAGCCATTGTTGGAGGAGATTGATTTTGTATCATATTAAGCTGATACAATCCAGCAGCACCAGCTAAGGCTGCAGGGACTAAAGCCCAAGGAGCACCACCCCAATTAGACCAAGATTTCATTATAGCGTCCGCAGTATTCATAATAACATTGGCTTTTCTTAATTGTTTCTCTTGTCTAAATATCTCTACGTTTCGTTTTTGGTATTTCTTCTTTGCCTCTTCTTCCATTTGCTCTTTTTTCTTATTTGAAGCTCTTCTGTATTCTAAAGAACCTTTTAGTGCGTCCATCTCAGCATTAAATTCTTCATTTAGATTTTCTCTTCTCATATTTAAATACATTGCTCTCATATTTGATAATTGTGCAAAACTGTCCATTGTAGCTTGTAATATTTTCTCTTGAGTATCGGTCAGATTTGCGAAATCTGCATCGTAAAGTTCAAGCTTCATTTCGTTAGCCCTTGCTTGACTGATAATACCTTCAGATAACATTTTATCTATTTCAGCGAACTCTTTTGCATATATTTCTTTAGTTTTTGAAGCACGTCTTGATGCTTCAGCTACAGCAAGGTCTGCTTTTGCTTTCTCAAGTTTTTTCATTTTATTATAGTTAGCCCAACCCTCTTCAAGAAGAGCCTCTTCTGCAGCGGAAATTTTAGCTTTTAGGTCTGCTATAATTTTATCAACTATTGCTTGGCCACCTAAAGCTGCAATAGCATCTTTTTCTAAGTTTTGAAATGAAGCTAATAAGTTCTCAAGTCTATCTTTATCACTTTCAGTAGCATCCGCTACAAGCTTTTGTCTGTCAGATTCAAATGAGGCAGCTTTTTTTTGTGCTTCAGTTAAGTTTTTAATTTCTTTTGTTATTTTAACTATAGATTTTGCTTTTGCTTCATCAATAACTATCCCTCTTGCAAGGTGTTCTAATTGCACTCTTTGCCAATCTGTAGTAGCTTCTAATGCTTTCTTTTGAAATTCTAATTTTGAGGTAATCTTATCTACATTTAATGTGTTTAAAGCATTATTATAATCAAGCACAGCTTCTATAGCTTCTTTCTGCTCTTCGGTTAATTGGTCAAAAGATAAACCAAAATGCTTTATAGCAAATGTCGACATCTGTGCTTCATCTGACAAACCAGAAAAAGAGGTAGTAACTTCATTAATATTTTTCGACTGTTGTCTTATATTTAATAATTCTAAACCTAATTTCACAATAGACTTATTAAAGCTTTCCATAAATTTAGGGTCGGCCTCAGCATTAAGTTGAGCAAGAACACTCACAGCTTGTGCTAAATTTGCTGCTGCAAATTCTTGGAAATTGGTCCCTATTCTTTTTAGTTCTTCAGCATAGATAAAGCCTTGTAAACTTCCTTTTGCTAATTCCTTACGTACTTTTTTAAGACTCACATTTGCCAATACAGTTGATTTCGAAGCCTTTACAAAACTTTCAAATAATTCATCAGCATCATCATTAGCAGTTTCAGTTGCAAGAGCCCATTTCCCTAGTGAAATCCGAAATTGGTCAAATGCTTTTACAGCCTTGCTAGTCTTCTTTACAACAATCCTATCAAGATTTTCTGCCATTTTAATTACTGTTCCATCAGCTAATTCAATTTCAGCTGGCAAAACACTTATCCTATTGCTTAGGTCTACAAGGCTATCCATAAATTTAACACCCGCTGTTTTTTGATAAGTAAGCATTGCTTTACCTAATTTATCAACTTTCACGGTTACACTTTTAATAGCGTCTCGTGTATTATTCCAAGTAGCTATTTCAAATTCAAGCTCTTTTTTAGTTAACATAACAAAACCTTTAGTAAGCTGTCCTGTGGCTGTTGTAATTTCATTTAATGATTTAGTTATATCAGCTGCTTCTCCAACTGTAGGATAAAAATGTTTTAACATTATATTTATTGTTTCAAAAGCTGCTAAAGCAAAAAACACTCTTCTCGTAATTTTATGTAAAGCTATTAATTCAATTTTTGCTTTCATTGTTGCCTTTGTAAATGCTTCAGTAGCATATCTTGCATATAGTAATTTGGCCCCATAACCAGCTATAGCTATAGCAACCAGATTCCACATTTTTGGATTAATATGTTTTAATAATACTATCATAGCTTGTGAGGCAACTTTAACTACAGGTTGTAATGCTCTACCTATTGATACAGAAGTATTCAATACTTCTGTATTTAATGCTACCATTGTATTATTAAATGAATTAGCTGTTTTTTCAGCATCCCCCATTGTATCTGCTGTGTCAGCTTGTATAATAGCAAGCCTTGCCATTACTTTGCTTTGATTACTTACTTCTTCCCCTACTTCAGCCAAACCCATTTCGTATGCAAAAGTTTTAATTCTTGCCTCATCTATTAATACACCATACTTCCTAACTGTTTCGTGATTACCAACTAAAGCTGAATTAAAATCTCTTATTACATCTGTTTGAAGTGTGTTACTAAAAGAAGATACATCTACTGCTGTTTTTACTATTTCTTTTGATAGTAAGGCTGCCTGACTTCTCATCATACCTAGAGGAACCAATATGTCCTGTACGGAAGAGGCCATATCCATAATTTGTAAAGCAGACCTGCCGGTGGCTTTTTCTAAGTCTTCTGCAAACTTTCTGATTACTGATGCACTTGTGCCAAATAATACGTTAAATTTATTTTGTTGTTCTTCTACATCTCCTGCTTGTTTAGTAAATCTTAAAACTGCCGCTGAAAGTATAGTAAAACCAAATGATACTAATAATAATTTAGAACGAAGAACGGAAAATTTTGCATCAAGAGCTTTTGATTCTTTGTTAGTATTCCTTAAACCTCTTTGGGTCTCTATAAGTGATTTATTGTGTTGTTTATTTGCTGCGGTTGTTTTCTTAACTGAAGCTTCTAGCTTGGTATTACCTTTTGAGACTTTTTCTATTGTTGATTGTAATTCTTTAAGTATTTTTTTGACTTTAGGATGCCCGGCGACATCAAGTTCTATTAGAATTTTTGCTGATTTTTTAGCCATTCCCGAATCCCTTTACTTGCTGAGTGCTCTGTTTCTGTTTCTGTGTCTGTTTATCTATCTGCATCTGGTCTTTTTTAGCATAGGCATTTTTAATTGCAAAAGATTTATCAACCCAACTTGCAGGTTGCTCTCCATATGACCCCTTGTAAGGGGCCACATTATTTTCTTGACAGTAAATATATCTTTCTATATCTTGTCTAATCTGCTTATCATAAAACACATTAGGGCAACAAAAAAAAGATAATTGAGATGATATTGATTTATCTAAATCAATCTTTAATCCTGTTTTGGCGGCTGTATTGATACAATCTTTCTTAATTAAATCAATAACATCCCAAACATCGTTTATGGATTTAAAGTCTTTTTCTATAATCCTTTTAGACTCATCCCTTATAGGTAATTTAGCTGTGTAAGGAAAACTGTGATACTTACACCCTCCACACTCATCAGCTAATATGGCTAATTTAAGTTGGAGGGTTACTCTTCCCCCGTAGACATAAACTCTTCTTGAAGCTTACTAAAGATTTCTATTTTTTCATCAAATTTAAGTGATTTTAGAAATTTATCAGTTACATCCCCATCAATGCCAAGTCTCATCCATTTAGTCATAGTTGAGTGCATCATTTTCATTTTTGTTGGGTTTCCCTTCGCATCATTCTCCCACTCAATCGAATCCATCATCTCATCCCGCTCATCTACAGAAACATCTTTTATTTTTATTTTTCTTCCTGTTTTGAGTTTAAAGTCCATACTATTATACCTCTTATTTTGTTTTGTTTACTTTTTTGTCTACTTTAGGGGCTGAAGGTTTAAGTTCCTCCCCTGTGTTGTCACATTCGTAAAATCCTCTATCTAATAAATCTTTAATTTCATCTTCATTATTAGAACAAATTATTTTACGGTCGTCTTTAGTTTTAAAAAACCTCATCAATTAACCCCCATTATTTTAGTCTGAATAAGTTCCTGTATTTAAAGCTATTGTGATTCCTGATGAAGGTTGTAATACTTTGCCCTCAAAATTAACCATAGCCACATCATCACTTGAGATTTCAGCCGACATTAATTTAGCTTGTCGAAAATGAACACCGAACTTAGCTGCTGAAGATTGGTTAAAAACTTTACCTGTTGCAACTGCATATGTTCCAGCATCTTTGTCTACATCAGATAAGTATTGAGTGATATAAGAATCTTCTCCTTTGTCCAAATGAGCTTCAACTAAAGTGTGAGATAGTTTGTCATACTTTATACTACCACCAACAGTTATAGTAAGCTCTGGAACAGCTCTTGATATTACAGAAGGAGTTCCTGTTGTACTCATACCTAAGTATGCTGCAGGAGACTCTACTCCTAAACTATATGTTTTCCATATAGGTTCCATATCAGCGGTGTCATTACCAGCGGCATCCTTTTCCATAATACTCATAAAATTATATCCTAAATCTGATAAGTATATGTTATCTCCTACTGCACTTGCAGACGAAACACTTTGTGCTCCCATTGCAGGGGCGTATGCTGTTTGGAATGTAGCAGAATAATTAAATCTACCTGCCGCACTATCTAAGTCTGCATCAACAGAAAAATTAGTGCAAACACAACCGGCTAATTTAAAAGATTGTGAATAATCAGTCACATCATCTTGTGTTGGAACCTGAAAATAAAAGCTCAAGGTTTTTTCAAAAGATGTATTACTTGCTATTTCAGACCCGTGTCCAAAGTTAGCAGGATTATAGTTACCAGCTAATGCTAATATTTTATCAGCATCAACTGATGATGCTGTAACATTTTCAAGTAATGCTTGCCAAATATCTACTGTTAGTCTGCCTGATAATGAAAACTCTGTTACTACCCTTTTTGTTGATGAGAAAATATCAGAGAATTGTGCTACTCTGCTTTGTCCTGAACGCATTTCAAACTCTTGCACAGGGTTCCACGTTGGAACAGTAATCCCTTCTACATCCATTTCTATACCGCCCGAAAAATTCGAGCCTGTGAAAAATGTCCCAACCCCATCTGACGCAACCTTGTCTGTGGCCATATAGACTTGGAACTGTTTTCCTGAATACGAATATGTATTTGCTGCCATTTAAACCTCCTTGGCATATTTTGTTAAATTATATGCCCTTAATTTAGTTATTATTTGTTGTTTATCCAATATTACCTACGTGATTACAGTTCCAATCCATCGTCGCTACATATATACCTTCGTCCGTATTTGGAGACAGTTCAGTAGACTGAATAGAACAATTAAGTGCTTTACTCCCGTCAGATAACGTCATAATCAAATTATTGTGAATCAATGCTTCTATGCGAGAAACATACCTAAGTATGTGTTCCATAGATTTTACATTTACTACCTTTTCATCAAAATAATAGATTAATTCTATGTTATATCGCCTTTCTTCAGAGTTTTGAAATAAACTTATTTGCTCTGAACTTGTAGGCAATATTCTTAAATATTGTGAGCCGTGCATATTATCATACCCAACACAAGTTGGTAAGGCTCCTTTAAATTCGTCTTCTATAATACTTTCTAATTTGTCTAAAATCTTTTTAAATATATTTTCTGGTGTAATAGCCATTAATATAATCTTCCATATTTTTTAGTTCTTGTCATTTTAACTGCTTTACCTTCTGAAGCATCTACTTGCTCATATTTTCCAAATACTTCTATTTCCCATTCATTAGTACCTGTGGCTGAACTTCCTGAATCAGGATTCATATCATCGCCAGCGAATCTAATCTCTAAACCACCTGCTAATTGCTGGTAATCTCCATTTATAATCTTTTCGGTAACAACTTGATTAGTTTTTAACTTATCAGAATCTTTAGTCCATACACTATAGGTTGCTGTGCCAATTCTTCCACCTGTTATTATTTTAACTTTAATTAAATCATAAGTACCTGACCATTCGCCTCTTGTATCTACAGGTCTAATTGAGCCGTCAGTATAACTGACATCTCTAACAACGCCTTGCGATGAATCTCTTGTAACTTGAAAACTTAAAGCAGCTTTTCCCTCGTTAATATTATTAATATTCATCATAGCTTCTTGCATTAAAGCATTAGCAAGTTCGCTATTAGGGTCGTGGCTTTTAATCATAAAATTAGCAGCTATCAAAGCTGTTGTTCTAATAATAAGGTAATCAAAGTTGCCACTTTTATCTTTAAATGATTCTCTTGGCATATTAGGGTCAAGCATACTATCAAGGTATCTACTTGCATCAGTTCTGTATTGTGTAACCATTGTAGTAAATTCTTCTCCTGCTTCCATTAGTTTATCAGAAGGATTACTAGCAGAATAATAATAAAGCACATCTTCGGCAGAATTATAAAACCACTCTCCTTCAACATTTAAATCAGTATGTGCTGATTGAGCAGGGCCTAAATCTTCTCCATCTGCAAATAATTGAGATACTATACCACTATTATGGGCAGCATACTTATTGCTTGTAACTTCTATCCAACCATAAATAGGTCTTTTATTATCAAAACTATCAAGTTGAGGAAATACTCTCTTTAATTCTTTATGTGTACAATATATTGCTGCTGTCGCCATTACTTCCTCCTGTTTTTATATTTAATCTTTTTAGTTTTTTTCTTTTTATTTTTAGAATAAGGCATTAGTTAAACCCTATAATTTCTACAGTTGGTTTAATCTTAGTATTAATAGCTCTTGCAGCTATGCTTGATATACAGTTACCTGTGCCTGTACCAAAATGGTTTCCTCCACTATGCCCTGAATCGTGTTTAAAAGAAACAGCAAATTCAGCGTTTGCTGGACCCATAATATGTATTTCTCCTGTCTCATATGAAATACTTCCTTTAGCCTCTCCTCCTGATAAATTTCCAAATCCATCATCATAAGTAAAAGCTACCCTATTTGGAACTAAACTTGTTCCTGATTTTGTGTAAACTTCATCATTAGGTAATACAGGAGCTACTGTTGTTTCTATAGCTGCAACAGCAGGTATTCTTCCTACACCAAAAATGTTTGACACACCTCCAGCCCCGGTAGCATTACCTAGAACCACATTACTTGCTCTTGTTCTATTATGAGATGTAAACCTGATATCTCCATCAGATAAAGCTACTCTTACTTTTTTCTCAAATAAATTAGACCCTACAGTTCTTTCTTGTGTTTGAAAAACGGTATTTATCTTATTAATAATACCATTTGCTCCACCAAACTTTGTATTTGTTGCATCTGTTGTGATGCTTAAATCTGTAAATTCTGAACCACCATCTACTGTTATGTTAAATCCATAAGTTGTTGAGGCAGTCAAACCACTTTCTGTCCCCGCTCTTATTCCACTTAAACCTAACTCTTGGTACGCAGGATTGTAAAATTTAATAGCAACACTACCCGGAACTATACCTGAACATTCTTCATCAGCATTTCTTCCATATCCAAATAGATTTCTTGCCCTATATAATCCTGTGGCATCTGTTTGTACATATGTGTATTTATCATATTTTCCTGTCATATTAAAAAATGGCAATCTTATAGCAGAAGCATCTGCGTGAACTGCTATTGTTGAACCAAACATACCTCTTTTAACAGTACATTTACTATTGGCTAAATCAGAGCCATCTCCTATAGATGTTATTTCCATTATTTCATTATCAATTCTAATAATGTCGCCTAACCTTAAAAATTTACTATGACCATTTTCTAAGTATAATGTTGTAGTGCTTGTGTCATCTGTCATAGCATCATCAGTTGCATCATCTAGATTAGCTGTGCTATCAATATATAGATTATTATCAACATCATATCCAAACGTATTATCAACAACACCAGCATTAGCAGCTGAATGGTCGCTATCATAACCTACCATCCTAATGCCCGGAAGAAACATAAATTCATTAGCCCTTAATACCCAAGACATATATCTATCAGCACTATAAACATCTAGAGTTCCTCCCCCAACAGCATACCAAGGGGCTGTCATTTGTATTTCTACAGGACTTCTACTTGTATTCTTTATTACTATTGCTTTTACATCTTCATACCCATAAGTACCTGATGCTTTAGAGCCTGTCCACATATTAGTAAAGCCATCTGTATCATCGACTTTTTTTCTTATTGTAAAAACCTCATTATAAGGCTCTGTCTGCCTAAAATTAAAAGTTTCTTTTGGTGTTCTTATTTGTAAATGTTGATTTAATGATGCCATAAATTTCTCCTAAACTATATGATATTTTATACTTCCTTTAACGTGTAATAATTCTGTTCCTTGTGATTCTACTGTTGCTACTGTTACTGTCCCTGCATCGCAATTATCGCCTGTAACAGCTGAACTCATATGTCTTATTTTTGTTGAAGACGTTGCATTTGCTCCTGTCCAAGCAATTCTAGTTCCGTTTGACAAATCTCCGCTATTTGCTCCGCCTGCTGTATTTAAATCATAATTAAATAAATTAAAATTACAAGTAGGAGTCCCTGATTCACTTCCAACAAAAAAGTCTGCTCCGGTAATATTAATTGTATGCTGATGATACCAATAATAATGGATTACATCCGTATCTTCTGTTAATCCTGATATATCTAAGCTTGTAGCAGGGTCTGTTCCATTACCTAAATCTATTTCATCAGCAGCTCCACCTAAATAAGTTCCGCCACAAGGTATCATCATATGATAACCCGCAACAGGAAGAAGATTACTTGCACTAAAGACAAATTCTCCAGCTCCAACATAAACATTATTTGGACCAACTATAACTCTATTATTTGTTGTGTCTACTTTTATGCAATTTGTTCCGTCGTTTTGTTCAACAGCAAAACTATTTGTATTATTAGATGATGGTTTAACTGAAGTTTGTGTTGTAGATAAGTATAAAGTAGAAGCTGAACCATTGCCATCTACCACATTTTCATCAGTACCATCTATTCCATTAGTATCATCGTTGACTTTTAATAAACTTTTGTATATATCTAACAGTTTTTTAGTTAATATCGAATCAGCCATTATTATTTATCCAATCTATTATTTCATTAATTTTATCTATAATTAAATCAAATGTTTCAAATTTTCCTTTTTCTCTATCTGTATCAGGTATCTTTTCCATATTAATCCTTATGCATTATTAAATTCAAAACCTACTGTTCCATAACTATTCTTTGTTCCACTACCACTTGTATATCTTGTTAATACATACAGTTGGTCTCCTGCGGGTATATCATAAGTAAGTCCTGTTTCTCCTAATGTGTATAATCTTGTTGCAGTAGGGCTTACACTTTGAGTACTACCTACTTTATTTGCTGCAGATGGGTCTGAATTACCATCAGAATCTGTTTCTGTATGCCATACTTCCATTTCCCAATCTACTGTACTACTAAAAGAACCTATAAATTTCCAACCTAATAATTTAACATCACTTACAGCAGTAAATTGAGCATAATTCATTTTAAATCCACCACCCCAATCACCTGCAGTAATGCTTGTTCCAAAACTTTGATTTCCTACATACCAAGTATCAACACTACTATATCTTCCATATACTTCGTATTGACCCATAACTTGAAACCTACCTGAAACACCATTATCTGATGTTACTGTACCAGCAAATGTAGCATTACCACTTTTATCAACCTTAAACTTACTTGTTCCCCCAACTTGTTGGTCAATAAGATAGACAGCATCCCAACCACCTGAAGCAGTATCAGTTAAGTTAGTTTTAATCTGTCTATATGTTTGAACACCAACTGCAGGTAAGCCTTGATTTAAAGTTTGTGTACTTGAAATAGAATAATCGTCAGAACCTGATGTAGTTAAAGTAGGGCTTGTTGAAAGAATTGTACCTGTACTTCTTAAAGTGGTACCTGTTATAATGCCACCTCCTATTGTACTACTACCATTATCTATACTGCCAAATCCACTTGTTATGCTACCACTATTTAATGCTCCTGTTCCTGTAATATCTCCTTGATGTTGTGTAACATTACTTGAGGCTATTCTTGCATCAGCCATTGTTCCTGATGTTATTTTAGATGTAGGTAAATCAGCGATATAATCATTTGCTATTTCATCTGCTTCCCAACTTCCTGTTGTTACTTCTCCTAAAGTATCTACATTAGTAGAACCTTCATATCCATCTTTTAAACCATCAGGTGTTACTGCTCTTGCAGTATCTGTTCCTGTTGTAGTTTCAGCAGTTGTAGCAAGTTCTACTACACCTTTTAAAGATGTTGTTGCATTTACGCCTGATATTCTAACTGTTTTTGTTTCTGTAGTAGTTGTAACTCCGTTACCGCCTAAAATAAAAAAATCAGCAGTTCCGCCAGAGTCTGTGATACTACTAAGGTCATCTGTTACATATACTATACTCTGAACATCTCCTAACTCATCTGAAATTTGTGAAGCTGTTCTTTTTTTTATTCTGTCTCCATCTAAAACAAGTATTTGGTCAGTTTCATAAACCCCTTCTTCAACTCCTGTGACCGTAACAGAACCATCTACCCTAATAGCGTCCCTACCTACAGATAAAGCAGTTCTTTGGTCTTTTTCATCAAGTATAGAGCGAGGGTCTTCAATTAACTCTCCTTTTAGACGGAGAGCATTATAAGTCTCGCTCTTACCACTTTTTACACTTTTATTTGTACGTTTTTTAATTGCCATTATTTATCTGAACGCAACCCTCTAATTAAACCTCTTAAAGCACCACCTACAAAGTTATCTACTAAATCAATAAAGAAAGGCTCTACAGTCTTATTCCATATTCCTTTAGTAAATTTCCATTGTGCTAAACCTAACGTCATAAATCTTCCTGCTGTAAAGCATATACCTTCTACCCAAGCACAAATTTCTTCATTAGGTATTTTTTTAAGTATATATAAGGCGATACCTCCGCCTGTTCCACCTAATAATAATCCTGCATTGTTTGATAAAAAATCTAACATATTTATTTCTCCTTTTTTAAAATTATGTGTTCTAAAATATCAACTCTTTTATTGAGTTCTTTAACTTCCCTGTCTAATTCGTTATCTTCAAATACATAAGACATAACTTTATCTAACTTAAAATGTTTAGTTAGTGCAGTTGCTACTGCATTTATAAGCATTTTAGGTATTATCATTTCTTATTACCATCTATTAACTCGCCCCACAACGAAGTTATACCGTTTATTATTTGTATAATGTGAACCGTAAAAAGTCCACCTTTGTAAAAATCTACTATTGCAAAAGCGTGAGACCAATTTATTCTTCTATTATCAAGCCAATCATTAGCTTCTGCGTCCATATTTTTTAAACATCCTATACTCCAAGCGGATTTAGGTCCGTCCATATGAGTAGCAGACATTTGTTGTAAATCGTGCCAATGCCCATACATTACATTACATCCAAGTTTACGCAAATGGTTTGCAGTATGGTATTGACCTCCATATTGATGTCCGTGATATAAATATAATTTGCCTAATTTTAAATGTTTTCCAAAAGGAATATATTTATAACCTCTACCTTTTAGGTCTACTGCATTTTTAAACTTATATTGAGGTATGTAAGGATATTTCTCTACACACATATTTAACCAATTATCGTGATTACCTTCTGTGATGTATTTTTCCTCACAATTCACTTTGTCAAGTGATTCATCAATCTGGTCCATACCAGCATTAACATCTTTTACATCTATTTTAAAATCTTCTATTAGAAACTCAAGAGGCGGTGCTTTTTTTCTTTTATATTTCCAAGCACTAAAAGCGGACCATTCCCCTACATCGCCCAAATCAACATAAGCATCAGGTTTGACTATTTCAATAGTTTTACATAAGACATTTATAGATGCTTGGTCGTGAAGAGGAAAATGTTTATCAGGCGTTACTATAACTCGCTTAACTACACCTTTAGGCATTTAGTTTATTGTACCTCTTTAACTCTATTACTTAATTCTTTGGCTCTATTAGGTGTTTGTTTTGCCCAAAGGCTATCAAGCATTTCTTCAGAGGCATCGTGAAACTGCTTGTTCTGTAAAAAGGATATTGTTTTCTTAAATTTAGAAAACCCTCCTACACCTAATTGATAACACATTTCCATAACGACATCTTTTATTTCTTGAGGCATATAACGATACCAATTAAACTTTATGTTTACCATATCTTGTAAAGCCTTTACTTTTCTCTCAAGAATCATCTCGCAGATGTCTTCGTCTAATTCTAAATCTTTTATTGCAAATCCGTAGCCTATAGTGTCTATACCTAAAGAATCTTTATAAACTACCCCAACATAACCTTCGTGTTTTTTAATGCTGTCTACTAAATTCATTTTTGTCTTTTTTTCTAAAAATTTTATTATAATTTTCTTTATACTTTTTATCAGTAACAGAAATTCTATATAAGTCGCCCTTACCATTTTTTGCAACCTTATCTGATACTTCAGACATTATTTTTTTGCTTTTTTTGGCTTTGCTTTTGGTTTATCAAGTTCTTCCCAACCATTTGCTTTAGCAGCTTTTACGTCAGATTCTTCAAATCTTTTAAATTGACCGGGTCTATTTTTACTTTTTAACTTAATCATTTAAAACTCCTTAGAGTATAGGGGGCATATTGCCCCCATATACTATTATTATGTTAACTATCTTCTTATGAAGCAGGACTACATAATGCAAACACTCTTTTGTTTCCATCTGTAGAATTACCTGTAACAGTACAACCATAAACACTATCTGCAACAAATCTTGTAGATAATGAAGGTAAGTGATAATCACTTTGTACTCTTGCTTTCATTCCTTTTGAGTATGCAATGTGCATAGCATCACTATGAACTAAGTAGCCAACAAGTTTTTCTGACTCATCAGTAACACCATTAGCACTAAAGTTACCAATAGGTGTTCCATTTGAAGAAGTAGCAGTAGTAGAACCTGCATCCCAAGATGTGAAGTTGTTAGAAACAACAACATTAACACCTGCCAATTTGCCTGCGTAACCGCTGATAAATGGAACTTCGCCGCCTAATGAGGTTCCAACTCCATCATATCTTGCAAAATCGCCTAATTTAAATAAACTTGAATAACATTTTGGTGTTAATACCATAGTGTAATCATCAAGGTTAGAATCATTAGTATGAACAGCTTCTATCATAGCAGAAACACCACCTGTTGTGATGTCGTAAGAATCGTGAGAACCCGGGCATAATATAATGATATTTCCTGCACCGTTTCCATCATCAGTACCACCTGCATAGTTATATCCAACGTGCTCTTGTAATTTTAAAGACACATATTGGTCTATTTTTTTAGCTAAAGCATAACCAAGTTTTGATGTATAAAGATTCATAACATCATAACCTGCTTGTACTTGTGCAACATCAGTAATTGAGATTGCACTATGAATACCTTGATTAATATCTAAGGTATAAGCGTCTTCAGCATCTGTAGATTTAGAAAAAGCTAAGTTGCTATCGATTAATGTTTCAACAGCTACAGTTCCACCGCCATAGGTATCACTTGCTGTTAGTTCTGTGTGTTTTGGAAGATGGATTCTGTCTCCGCCATTTGCAACCAAACCTGATTGGTCTGTTGCTAATTTTGCGAACACAAGGTTTTTTTCCATATAATCCATTATTGAGGCACCCCATATTTCAGGTATAAATTCCTGCAGGGTGGCTGTTGCTGCATCGCTGTCTTGAAGACCACCGGCTAACGCAACATTATTTGTTCCCGCTAAAGGCATTTTAAGCTCCTATTCTAAATTTTAACTCTCTTTCAACTGCTTTACGCCTTCATTTTGAGAGCTATGCTAAGCCTTTCTTTGTGCTTTGAAAGTGTAGTAATCTCTACGCTCCGTCTCAGACATTTCTGCCCAAGGTTTATTTGTTGGAGGAGTAGAAACTTTTGCTCTTCCAATCACTTCAGGATTAGCTGTTTTTGAAATTTTACTTGTTATATATTCAAGAGTTTCTAAATCTAATTTTGATAAAGTCTCTCTTTCTTCGTCAGGATGCTGCTCTAATAAAGAAGTTCTTTTTTTATCTTCATAAGCGTTCCATTTTTCAGCTTGTGTAGATAAACCTTCATTTTCTGAAGAAACTTTTTCGTATAAAGTTTTAAAGTCTTCCTTTTCTTTAAGAGCTAATTCTTCGTTCTTAGCAATTTGTTTTTTAACATTAGCTAATTCAGTTTCAGCTTCCTGAGCTCTTTTTCTATACTTCTTGCTTTCTGCTATGTATTCAGACTGAGCTGTTTCCTGAACATCATTCTCTGCACCACTATCCGCTACTGCTTCATTTGATACTTTATTTTCTTCGGACATACTGCCCCCTTTATCTTGTATTTAAATAATTAAAAACACAATATCTTGCGTTTGTCATACGCTTTAACTTAACTTACAATGGTAGAATAATGCAACATTTAAATAATTACAAACAAAAATGGTTCGATTATTTAGAGTATAAACCGCACGAAGGACAGCGGAAATTGCATTTCCCTACAAAATCGACTGCAAGGTTTTTTGTAATGGTTTGTGGGAGGCGTTTCGGGAAGACTACGGCATCGGCAATGGAAGCGGCGTTCTACGCCTCCCTGCCGAACAAACGTATATGGTTAGTAGGTCTTTCTTACGACAAAGCTGACTTAATGTTTAGAGAAATATGGCAACTAATGGTTGTTGGACATTCAAACGATATTGTTAAAGCTTCTGAAAAAGAAAGATATATTAAATTTAAATGGGGAACTACTGTAGAGGCAAAATCAGCAGACAACCCTGACTCTCTTGTTGGAGAGGGGCTAGATTTACTGATAATAGATGAAGCTGCAAAAGTAAAACCAAGAATATGGGATATGTATTTATCTCCTACTCTTTCAGATAGAAAAGGTAAAGGGATATTTATCTCAACACCAGAAGGGTTTAATTGGTTATATGATTTATACTTACTTGGGAAAAGTGATGAACTTTGGGAATCGCATCAAGCTCCGTCTTGGGATAATCAATTCGCTTTCCCTGAAGGTAAGAGTGATAAATTCTTGGTTGAAAGACAACGTAATATGTCTCAAGAGCTTTTTGACCAAGAGTATGGAGCACAGTTTACAAGTTTTGAGGGCAGGGTTTATCCTTTTGATAGAAATATTGATATCGGCTATTACCCTTACAATCCTCGTCTCCCTGTTTTTTGTAGTATTGATTTTGGGTATAGGATGCCTGCTGTGGGATGGTATCAAACGTACAGGGTAAATGGAGAATGGCATATAAATATGATAGATGAAATACTTCATCAAAAAAACATTAAGACAGATGAATTAATTGCGATGATAAAATCTAAAAAATATAATGTATTAAAATATTATGGAGACCCTGCAGGTCTTCAAGCATCAAGCCAATCAGGAGTAGGGGATATAGAAATATTTAAAACTAAAGGAATAAATGTTCACACGATAACAGATAAAGCTTCAAGAAGCATATCTGCAGGTATTAATCACGTTAGAAGTTTTATAGAAAATGCTAATGGAGAAAGATATTTGCATTTAAATAATAATTGCATAGGTATGGCGGAAGATTTAGAAAGTTATAGATACCCTGAAGCTCAAGAAGGTAAAGATTTAAAAACAGAACCAATTAAAGATGGATATAACGACCACGGATGCGACCAATTAAGATATTTTTTTATTAATCATTTCCCAATCAAAAACAGAGAAATTAAAGTGAGGCAGAGATAATGTATAATACAGACAATGTAATAAAAGAGAGTTTGGAACAATTAAAAGTTTTTAACCATAAAAAAAGAGAGACTTATGTTAATAAACTTATAGATTATTATAATGGGAATAATACATCCAACTATATAGCTAGCAGATTTGATTTAGAAGCGTTTAGAGAAGTTCCCCCTTATGAAGCTAATATAACCAAAAAATTTATAAATAAAATGTCAAGAATTTATACAGTAGGGGCAGACAGAAATGTAAACAAAAAATATGAAGACCTCACTATATTAAAAGATACAAAAATGAAGCATATAGAGAGAATGACTCGTTTAGTGGGGAGCGTAGCTGTTAGAATTATGATGAATGAGTATGAAGATATGCCTTATTTTGATTATCAGCCTGTTTATTATTTTCATCCATTTTTTGATAAAGACCCATTTAAGCCTGTTGCTTTATCTTATCCTTTAATGCAAAGCGTTGCAGACTCTACAAACACAGAGCAAATGCAATATATACATTGGAACGATGTTAATTATACTATTTTTGATGAAAATGGAACTATTGTAGAAGAACAGCCTCACGGATATGGAGTTTTACCATTTGCATTTGTCCACAGAGAACATCAATGTGAGAGTTTTTATGTAGAAGGAGCAAATGATATAATTAGTGCTAATGAACATATAAATATTACAATGACAGAGATGCAACTTGGTTTAAGGTTTCAAATGTTTGGACAACCTGTTGTTTCGGGAGCAGATTTAGGAAATCGTCAAAGATTTGGTTCTGATGTTATTTTAGAATTACCATCAGACGCTACTTATGACATTAAATCGCCGGCAGGGGATATTAATAAAGTTATTGAGAATGTTAAGTTTCAAATGGAGCTTGTAGCACAAAATAACCACTTATCTGTTCAATTTGCTCAAGATGGAGGCGAAACACCAAGTGGAATAGCTTTAAAGATTAAAGATTTAGAAGGATTCCAAGATTATCAAGATGATTTGGCACTTTGGACTTTATATGAACATAAAATTTATGACATTGAAAAAAATATAGCACAAGCACATAACATTTCTTTACCAAACAAATTAAAATTAGATTTTAATGAACCTGAATATCCAATGACGGTACAAGACCAAATAGCTTTAGATAATCATAAATTAAATTTAAATTTAATATCAGAAGCAGAACTTATGGTCGAATATAATGAAGACCTATCTTTAGAAGAAGCGGAGAAAAAAGTTGAAGAAAACAGAAACAAAAAGAAAAAACTCTCAATCTTTAGCCAAACACGTGAAGAAGTTAAAGAAAACGTTGGACTTCAAGCTGAAGCTGCCGAAGACGAGAATAAGTAAAATATTAGACAACCCTAAAGAGTGGGCAGAACAAACTGTCGAAGAATATTTTAAAAAAGAATCTTTTAGAATAATAGAAGCAAAAGGATTAGGCGAAAATTTTGCCAAAAAATTAAAGGAGCAAGATGATTAAAGGCGTTACATTTCGATTTAGCTTTAGAAAGCTTGCTAACAAATTTAATAAAGGTAAGTTTTTAACAAAGGCTCAAAAATTAAATTTATCTCAAGTTTTTGCAAGAGCGTCTAGGCAAGTTATTAAATCACAACAATTTGCAGTAAAAGTTAATGATTCTACATTAGACATAAGAAGAAAATTGAAAAAAAGGTCTAATTCTGATACATTATGGGACACAGGAGCTTTGGCAGCTAGTATTAGAGGGACTGAAAAAGGTATTCAGATGCTTGAATATGGTCAATACCAAAATGAAGGCTGGACTATGGTAGAAAATGCTTTTACGGCAAAATGGAATATTCCAACACCTCAAGATGTTCCTGCAAGACCTTTTGTAGTTACGGAGGCAGAAGTTAGTGACGAGTTACTTGATAGTGTAGCAGATGAATTAATTCAAATTATAACAACAAAATAGAGATGGCTTATGAAAAAGAAAAACTTATCCCAAAAGACTTGCCGCAAGACTTGCAAAAAATCTTGCTGTGGACAACGAAACGTTTATCAGATTCGATTAAATCGTTTATTAGAGAGATTGATACTGAAATTGGACAACTTAGAGAATCAGGCATCTCAAACGCAGAAATCTCTAAAATTATTAAATCAGACTTTGATACCAGAGGAAGAATCTTTGGTAGATTTCTCAATTCCGTTAAGCGAGGAATTGTATCAGGAGCTATGTTCGCTAACAGGTCAGGACAAGATTCTGTTTATGGGGATAGCTTAAAATTTAAATGGGTTAGCGTTGGTTCGCCAAGGATATGTGTGGATTGTAAAGGTAGAATAGGCGTAATAAAGACTTGGAATAAGTGGGAATCTGTCGGATTACCTTCAAGTGGTTTTTCTGTATGTAAAGAATATTGTTATTGCCAATTAGTCCCTGCAAATATAGATATAGATGATAAGGTTATATTAAAGTGATAGGTGGGTATGGAAAACGAAGTAGAAAAGATAACACAAGACCTTATAGGCAATTATGGATGGCTATTTGTAGCTGGAATAGCAATATTAATATTTCGTTCAGCAATAGAAGGAATAGTTGAAGGGTTAAAAGTTTTTGTTGGAAAAGATTTAAATACAGATGATGTTATTTGTATAGATGATAGACCTGCAAGGGTAGTTAGAGTTGGAATTTTTAAAACTACATTTTTTGTTTACAATATAGGGTGTGCTAAAGGCAAACCTTTTGTTAAGGGTGGTGTTAAAATGCAAATACAAAATAGTGTATTAAAAAATCATAAAATAGAAAAGCCACTACCAATGCTTGATTTGAGCAAATGGGAAGAAGAGTGCGAAAGAGAGGGAGATAAATGATAGATAAGAAAATATCTATAGGAACATTACTTACGATAGGGACTGTACTTGCTGGTATAATTTATACTCACGGAGTATCGACCGAAAAAATAGAAACAGTTAAATCAGACCAAACTAAAGTTGTTAAAAGAGTTAAAGTTAACGAAGATAGTATTGTTGATTTAAAAATAGGTCAAGCTAAGATTGAAACTAAGCTAGATGATAGATTTAATAGGTTAGAAGAGATTTTAATGGATTTAGAGTAATTTTTCTGCTTGAATTATCTTGTTTTTCCAACTTTTTCTTTGCCCGGGGGTAGGTCTTTTACCTTTTAAAGGTTTAACACCTACTTTTTTAGCTCTTGCACGCCACTTATACCATTCTTTTTGCTTTTCATTGTATTCTTGCCTCTTAATTTCGTCTTTTACACTTACTTTTAGCTCTTTTTTCTCTTTTGTAATTCTTTTTTCTTGATTTTCTTCATTTCTTGGAGGTAAATCTTCAGAAATTGGCAATTCTTCAACTAATTCAAAGATTTCTTCATCTTCTACTATTTCGGCATCCTCTATATTCTCTACTTTCTTTAAAAACTTCTCAAAAGGACTATCTACAGTAATGTTAATATTCTTTACAAGCCTACCACTATGTTCTAACACTAATCTCATAGCTTGAACATTACCAGCTTTAGCCTCTCTCAAGGCAGCGTTTAGAACGTTCGGCAACTCTGAACCATACTCTACCATATACCTATCATATATACTGTCAATAAAGTTAGGGTCCTTTCGCCAACGCTTAATACTCTCTATAGATACACCTACACTCTGAGCAACTTCTTTTAATGTAATAGAGGGACTAAGAGCAAATAACTCAATAGCTTTATTCTTTGCAGGCGTTTTAATAATATTACTCATAATATAATATAATCATTTTAAAAGTTATTTTCAAAGTTTTATTGGAAAGTCAAAAACATTCAAAGTTAACTTTTACATTTTGTGCGGAATACGACCCGAGTACCTTGGTTTTTAGCCGATACGCTCAGGGGGGGGCCGGCAGGGTTCCAAAGTTCAAAAATCTAGTGAGCGGGCAAGCAAATCCCAATCCAAAGCCTAAGGCCTAATCAAATTTAACTAGACCAAATAAAATATGGGTTAAAATAGCACATTTAAATAGTGCAAAAAATATTTTAATTAACTATTGCGTAGAAGTTGGAATATGACTATATTTGGTTATGGTTAGACAAGATAAAATAAACAACAACAATAACGAAGGAGAACACGTGAAATTAACTAACTTGTTTTGGAATCCTAAGGGAAAAGATATCCAAATAGACGATGATAGATTTGGTAAAGGTAACTCTGATACTTGGAGTGATACCGATTTTAATAGTTGCTCTGTTAAATATGAGGTTGAAGTATCTGCCTCAGATAACAACATTGAAACTGTAGCCAATATAATAGAAATCGATTTAAGGTACGAGGTCGAAAATATCGATACTGAAGAAACTGAAATAGTAGAAATCAAAATCGAAAGATTTGAGGACTACCAAATTAATATAGAATTTGATGATAGTGCCTCTTCTCATATTGGGAATTTTGAGGATGGGATGTCAACAAATATCTATTTCGATAGTATCAATATAGATACTGAAAATAAGGTCGTAACAATTTGGGCCTTGAATTAAATCCTACTGATGAGGCCCTGTCCTAAACGGGTGGGGCCGAAACTCTCGGAAACGGGAGTATAGGAAATCGCTTTTTTAAATATTACGGGTGCATACGGGAGAACGGGACTAAGAAAAGGTCAAAACGGAAATTGCAGACACCTAATGCCGACAAACCAACGGAGCCTTGAAATAGGCGGATATTGATTGACACAAATACTGAGTGGCGGATATGACCGAAATATCGGGGACTTTAAAGTCAGATTTTACCGATATCAATCGACGGCGGAAAACTTAAAAAAACGAACGCTTTTTAAAATTAAAACTAACTACCTTTAAAACGAGGGAACGAGATAGCGAGGGCATACTCGGAGCGAGTAATTTTTATTAGTTAGTATAGACAGATTTAATCTGTTGCGCTGATTTACTCTTTACTATTAAAAGTTTTAAAGTCCAACTGATGACCGCTTAGGCGGGATTAGTTAACCTAATCGGGATTAATTCCCGAAACCTCAATCTTAACGGGTTGAGGTCTTGGACAAATAATAGAAAATAAAATCAAGGAGAAAAAAGTGGAAAATATCAATCAAGATATTATCGATTTTTGCGAGGCCCAAGCAATAGAATATGGCGAGCAAATTTTAGATGATATTCAAAACTAATCGAGATTAAATCTCGAAACCGGCTCCGGCCGGTCTTGGACAATTAATAGAAACTAAGGAGAAAAAAAATGACTTATAAACTTGAACGTTATAAACAGAATTTATTAATAAACAGAAATTATGTTTATTCTTATAATACTGAGGTGGCGAAAATCGACCACATAAAAAAACAAGTTATAATCGTCAGGTGGTGGCTTGAAAGTTCGGAACACGATAAACAAACTCCGACAACTTCAAAACATATTTATTATGTGGCTAGGGAATTAGGCTATCAAGTTATAAATAACTAATCGGGATAGAATCTCGAAACCGGCTTATATTTTTATAGGTCGGTCTTGGACAAATAATAGTAATAATAAAAAGGAGAATCACAAAATGGAAAAACCAACTAAGGATTTTTCAAGGTTCAGAAAATCGGACACTGTCGACTTATATTTCAAGTGGTCGGTTATATTTCTAGTGCTTATATTAACGTTCGCCCCTCTTATATCTGCTTGGGGAGGAATTTAAAATGACACAAGAAGAAATTACTCAGAACCATAATCGGTTTATAATTAATCAATTTATAATCCACCTAATGAAAATCGGAGTTATAAATAATCCGGTCAAGTTAGAAGGATATGCCGATAAATTTATAGAAGATAATAAAATACCTTTTATAAATAATCGGTGGGAATTCTAATCGAGTTTAATACTCGAAACCTCGAAATTTTTCGTTGTTGTTTTATTTCGGGGTCTTGGACAACTAATAGTAATAATAAGGAGAAAAAAATGAAAACTGATAAAGCAATATTTATCATAGAAGGTAAAATACCGGAAAACTTGCAACACCAACTATCTAAAAAAATAGATGAGATTGCTAAGAGTTTTGGTTTAGAATCATACCTAGATGATATTTGTGAACATAATAATACTATAACTAATGAATGTTCAGATTGTAATGAGCAAGAGTTATCGGATTATGATTGTTATAATTGGGATGAAGACGACGGGAAAACAGACAAATTGGTTGGGGCAATATTATCTTATATATTACCGGAGATAAGAAACTTGGTAATAGATTATGGTTTGAGAGATAGAATCTACGAGATTGTTGGCGATTGGTCAAAGGCTGATTTTGATAAATTATGTAATTCAGACATAGAACAATCTATAGCGGAACAGATATTTAAGAAATTATCACTTTGTTCTTTTCTAGATTTTATTAAAACCTATAAAAATAACTAATCGATTTTAAAAATCGAAACCGGCTCCGGCCGGTCTTGGACAATTAATAGTAATAACTAATAAGGAGTAATATTATGAGAACGTATTTTTTAACTACAGAATACAGAGATGAAGATAAGAGAACTTATTTAAACTTATTTTCTAGTGTAGATGAAGGGACTACAAAAGTTTTGGAATCTCAATGCTACACGTCAGAATCTAATACCGCTTATACTGATAGGGTAGAAAGATTTAAATTGTTGGTTAAAAAGTTTAACTCTAATCACTACGACAGAGTATTAATCGTAAATTATTTGGAGGTGTTAAAGTGTGGATTTGAAACGGGTTTTATTTGGAATCGTTTCGGAATCAGTTTTGATACTTTAGATTTAGTTAATAATAAACTAAAAAGGTCTTCCAATATTTTAGGTGGTTTACTTGATAACAGAACTCAATCTGTTAGCGGGTTCCCGTCAGATAAATATACTCAACACACACATACTAAAGGTAAGTTTGCCGGACATACTAAGTGCTACCTACCTACGAGTATGATAAACCAAAGCGGAACTTACATTTATCAAGGAACGTCAAGGTATTCTATTGCAGAGGAAAGCAGTTACATATCTCTTTTTGATTTAGAGAATTGTAAACGTGACCAACTTAGCAATAAAAATAGGTGGATATTGGCCGGTTCAAAAGGTTTCAATGCGACATTTAATAAGCAGTCATATTTTGATATAGCAAAAAGAACTATATCAGAGTTTGAATTAAATAAATGTAGTAAATGTCAAATTTGGACCGACTCAATCGACCACCAAAACGTGTGTGAAATATGTCGGAGTGAAGGAGTTAGTTACCAAGTAAACGATTATGGTCATAAACCTAGTCCCAAATTTATAAGGCTTGTTAACGGAAACCTAAAAGCATATTCGTATTCAGACGCAAGGTTTGATAAGTATATGTATGGAGGTGGAGAGTTAGAGGTCGAACTAAAAAATGGAACTAGTTATGAATATAAGAAAATCATAGCGGATGAAATAATGAGAATAAAAACAAGCAACGGAGTGCCTATATTTTATTGTAAAACAGACGGGTCTTTAGAGAGCGGGTTTGAAATTGTTTCTCATCCTTTGACTTTCAATGCTTGGAGACACTTCGACTTTGAGGGATTAATATATAGATACAGAAGTTATATAAAATCTTTTAATACAAATACTGCGGGTATGCACCTTCACGTATCTCGAAATGCTTTCACAGATTACGAGGCTATTAAAGTTTTAAAGATGACATATAATTTTCCAAAGTTTAGTATGTTAATCTCAGAGAGAAATGTAGAATCTCAAAACGCTTGGGCAAGTTTACGACGCTCGCAAATTAAGGCTATATCTAAAATTGCGGTGTCAACTGCTAAAGAAGGTTATAATCCAACGGGTTATAACTTTGACTGCCCGAAAACTATGAGAAAAGTGAGCAAGGCGGTTGGTGGGCATAGAGGCGCTTGGAATTTTCAGAACGAAAATACTGCCGAGTGCCGATTGTTTAAAGGCCAACTTAGACCGGTTCACTTCTACAAAAATCTCGAGTATGTAGAAGCCTTGATTGATTTTGTTAAAAATACTTCTATGGAAAATTTGGAGATTGGAAGGTTTGTTGGTTTTATTAAATCAAACTTTCAAGCATATCCGAATTTAAATAGGTTTCTTAACAAAAATAAATCTCGACTTCAAAATGCTATAGTAAATCCTAGAGAGGTTCCGGAAGGACTTCGGGTTTAACTAATCGGTTTTAATAACCGAAACTCCGAACGTTGCGAAACGTGCGGGGTCTTGGACAAATAATAGTAATAACTAATAAAAAGGAGTAAATATGTGTTTAGCAGTTTTGCAGAAGATAGGAGCGAAATCTTTAACAGAAGAAACTCTTACAACTTCATACAATAACAACTCGGACGGAAGCGGTATCGCTTATGTTGATGAGAAAAACAAAATTCAAGTTAGAAAATTTAGAGAACTTGATACTTTTGTTGACCAATATCAACAACTACATAAAAAGTATGGCGAGACCACTCCGTTTATGATACATAACAGAATCGGAACTCACGGAACTAGTGACGGGAACTTTAACGTTCATCCGTTTTGGGTTAATGAGGACGTAGTATTCTGTCACAACGGAATTATAAATTCTGTTGATAATCATAAAAAGATGTCCGATACTCAAGTATTCAATAAGGACTACTTGCAACAACTACCAAACTTATGGATTAATAATACCGCAACTCTTAAATTGATTGCGGACTTCATAGGTCAATCAAAATTGATTTTTCTGTCATCAGATAGAACTTTCAAAATTGTTAATAAACAACTTGGTCATTGGGTTGAGAAAACTTGGTTTTCAAATTCAAGTTACAAGTCAAACGTTTTTGATTATGGTGGTTCTTCAACTTGCTCTATTGGATATGGAGGACACAATCGGTCGACTTCTTGGAATCGACTGAATTACAATGGTTATGGTCAAACTTCTTTTCTTAATCCTAGCGGATATAAAGAGAGAAGTCAATATCATAAACTTGAACCTTGCTATTCTTGCGACGCAATAACGACAAAACAAAAAACTGACGACAACGTTGGTGGCGAGTGGCTTTGTACCACTTGTTATAAAGGTTTGTCTTAAAATCTCAAGAATAACAAAAAGTTACGGCGGGAGGGAGCTGAAAAGTTTCCTCCTGTGGTAATTTTCCTGTATTTTCAGGTTGGCTACGTAGTAGCCATCTCTATTTTTATTAAAATTGCAAAAAATTCTTTAATACAAAAATTTGAATGACTTTTAAGGGTTCTAATCAATCAAAATAGGCAAAAAAAACTTTACAAATAGGGTAACAAGGGTAAAAAAATCGTATCTAATATCGAATATTTTACCTAAAGTAATACTTTAAATAGGTTTTAATGGTTATTAATGCTTATTTAAAGCAATACTTTAAATCAAACTTAATAGCAATTAAAGTGCAATTAAAGTGATACTTTAAATGGATGTTAATTATAATTAAGGCTTATTTAAAGCGATACTTTAAAGGCCGGTTAATATTTATTAATCAAGGTTTAAAGTTATACTTTAAATGATAGTTAATAACGCATTTTAAGGCTTATATTTTGGCTTATATTTCTTATTTCTCGACGAGAAAGTGAAGTTGCGGCGAAAATAGATGCTACTACGTAGCCAATTCTGGTAAACAAAAAACAAAAAGGAGTAATAAATGGACAAAAGGGACTTAATCTTATATGATTTAGGGTATATTAGCGATTATGATTTGGCCGACAAATATCTTAGTGATATTGCGTGTGATGACCACGATTATAACGCTATGGAAACCTTAGAGCTTTTAACGGATAACGGGCTTAGTTGGGAGGAGCTTGAAGAAGTAAATGGAAATGGTTCTTACGCTACTATAACTCTTGATATTGAAGGAGCTAAAATTCTTGAATCAAGAGAAAGAACAATAACAAGAAAAGCTCCGGCTAAAAAAAGAGCTCAGGCTAAAAAAAGAACACAGGTTACACAGGCTTTAACGTTCTTACCTGCCGACTAATCATAATAATAATAAAGGGGTCTAAATGGCCCCTTTTTAACACAAAAAAGGAGTAATAAATGGATAAACATAAATTAATATCTGACTTTATTGATTTTCTTATAGAACAACAAGGGGATGATGAGGAACAAAGAGGAATTATGATGGAGATGATGGAATTGTTTTTAGATAAACAATAATAACTAAAGGAGTAATAAACGGGGGGCTGGATGGCTAGGCGTTGGTCTGCAAAACCAATTTAAGCGGGTTCGATTCCCGTCCCGTTTTCTAGGCTTATAATTTAGGCTTATATTTTGGACTTATAATTTAGGCTTATATTCTTTATATTATATAATGGATATTAACAAAGTATTTGTATATGGGACTTTAAAAAAGAATCACAGCAATCATTATTTGCTGGAAAATTCAACTTATATTGGAACGGGTCAATCTTTATCTAAATTTGAAATGATTAATTTAGGTGGTTTTCCGGCGGTTTTATATAATTCTGATACGGGTTATAAAATGACCGGAGAACTTTATAAAATAGGCCCAAATACATTACGAGACCTAGATATTTTGGAAGGAAATGGCTCTTTTTACGAAAGAGTTTTGGACGATTTTTTTATAATTGGAAATAAACCTCGCAAAAACGGAACTAGACACAAGGCTTGGGTTTATATTTTGAAGGATATGCCTTATTCTTATGATTATAATAACATTTATATTAACACTAAAAACCTTTTGACTTATGAGAGAATTTGAGATATTGGATAGAGGTTCCCTACCCCACTAGCTGAGTAGGTAACCTAATCCTTTTGACAAACGAGCCGAATCTGACGACTTGGATAAAAACTTATAAGTTGTTTATAAATTCTCGAACGATTATTTCTTCATTAACACTAATATATTAAGCCACTCAATCGTTTTCGGTTTGTGGTGTGCTTATCTTAAAATCCCCTTTTAGTAGCACTTATGTTTCCAATTCCCTAAAAGATTTAAGCCAAACGAAATTGGGTTATAAATATATACTATTTTATATAATTAAAACAAATATTATTTTTTTTCTCGACTATAACTTATAATTATTTTTGCTTTTATGAAAAAAAGGCTTGACACAATAGCAAAAAATGTTATAATATATGGTATCGTTTAAGCAAAGCCCTGAGCAATGTAAGTTCTTGACGATGAAGCGAAAAGTTGTTTTTGCTTCTAGAGTTCGGCTAAAGCATTTAAATAAACTGCTCAAAGTTTTTTGAAATATAATACCGGTAGGATTAGTCAGTATTAAATTGACTGAGTGTCTGTGTCCAAACACGGATAAAGTGTACGAGAGGCTCTGTGGTGGAGCGAGGCGACGAGCGAGTGCTTTAGTCTCACGGGAGTAACTTCCCCCGATTGTAGCAATCAAGGATAAAAAGATAATACCTTTTTGGCTTGGTTCGGGCTGAGGAGCCCACACTTAGAAGGCTAATCCAAAGTATTGAGAGGGTAGTAATAACTAAATTCCAGCGGAGGCAGGCTTCGGCTCAATCCCTAAACGATGATAAGGATGATGTTCATTATTACTCTCTCTTTTAGGGCGTGAAAGGTTTCGACCTTAACGTGTTCGGCTTCGTTCCGACACAAAGGGATGTCAGTTCAATTCTGACCACGTCCACTAAGTTAGCGATTGCATACCACGACATATTTCTTGGTTAAATCGGTCGCTAGATTGAGGGGTTGCGTTCGCTTCTTATTTACTAAATTGTCCGCACACGATAACGTTTCATCAAGCAACTCAATCCCTCATAAATTTTTAAGGAGACAGAATGAATGATTTATTAATAAGCGAATTAAAATCTAAATACGAACACTTAGCGGGTTTAGATATGAAAGAATATAAAGATATAGTTATAGAAATTAATGTTTATAGTTCAGAGGAGAGGTTTAAAGATGAGCAAGAACAAAAAAAATAAAAAGGCAAAAGAAATAGCTAAGATGGTTTATCCGGAACTATTAGGCTTATCTGATAGATTTAGAAAAGATTTTGAACTTATGTTAAAAGAAATAGGATATAAAGATGACTAAAAAATGTATAAAATGTATGATGCCTCACGAGGACAACAATGTTGTTAATGTTAACCACCACTTAACAGAGGTGGCTAATAATTGGGGTATGTGTAAATTTTGTATTGATGA
>VTLG01011058.1_pt1 | contig 40922 bp, 50 predicted proteins | sample 4694571 | NCBI WGS metagenome assembly VTLG01 (sample SAMN12604809, study PRJNA352737) | marine metagenome | biome: ENVO:00000447; feature: ENVO:00000209|ENVO:00000569|ENVO:01000036; material: ENVO:00002151; isolation source: viral sequences binned using virsorter ...
ATATGGTTGAATTACACACAAATCCAGCAGCTATCGTGAACCCCACTACAGGCGCTCCTATAGTTTTTAACAACGCAGATGTTTCGATTGATGAATATGGACGGGTAGTAGGTATTGCTGCTGGACAGCAAACAGGGGCAACGATAAAGGTTGCAGTAGTGGGCAATGGTCAGCCGTACCATGCAACAAATTGTGCTACTCAGATTTCTGATGCTCTTTTGGAGTTGTACGATCCTGCAAATCCAACTGCTACACAATACCCTGATCCAAGTGGTCAAACTACAACATACAGACAAACAGGTGGTGTATTATATTTTCCTCCGGGTTTATGTAATGTTACTGGCAGAGTAAGCATACCTGCTGGTGTTCCTATTATTGTTATGGGTGCAGGTATAGGTGTTACTTTTGTTCGTTTTAGTGCCAGCGCAGACGGTGGGTTTGAGTTTAATATGTCAGGAGTTCCTGCAATTCAAGGGGCGTCGCTTGATGGTCAGGAAGTTGGCCTTAAAGATATGACAATACAAACTGCAAAGGCTGGCGGTACAAATAATGTTGCAATCCAATTCAACGGTCATTTTTCAGCAGGTGCAATAGACCCTAGCGCATTTGTTAATCGAGTTCATATACAGGGTGCAACAGATACAACGTATTGGAGAATAGGCGTTGATGTAGATGACTGCCCTCACTTTAAAATATCAGAATTTCTTATTGACGGTCAGTATATTACAGCAGGAAGGCAGGAAGAGGGAACTGCGGCAGGCATCGAGATAACTTCTACGGGGTTTCAATATGTTGACCCGGCAACAGGAGAGTTTTCCCCCAATTACCCTGCCGGGGGGCAACCGCACGGGCAAGCGACAGAGTATCATGTTACAGACGGCAGTATATTTTTCTGCCATGCAGGTATCCACTTGAATGATCCTAGTACTACTACACCTTCGTCAACACAGCAAGCGCTTGGAATGGCTTGGAATGGTGGGGATGCTGAAGGTCTTTATATGACAAATTGCGGTTTGGTAGCTAACAATTACGGAATACTATGTGACAATAACACCAATGCGTTTTTATCTCTTCAAGTAACAAACAGCCATTTTTCAAATTTTATTAGCGGTATAAACGGAAAATTTGAGCAGTGCGTTATAAATGGCAACAACTTTTATAACAGGCAAGAATCTGGCAACGGTACTCATAGCTCTGCCTCTACAATGATTGCGCTTGCTACCACAAATGCTGCAAAGACATATACATCGTTTGTTATATCTAATAACTTCTTTGTGAGCCTTACGCCAAATGCAAACAACCTTTTTATGGGCGGTCATGCCATTTCAATAGGCGACCCCAATACACCGCACGGCATTACGGGTCTTGTAATTACTGGTAACTTTTTTCAATGGAGTGGGGAAGGTTCTTGTTTACTAATACAAGACACCGCTGTTAATCATACAATAACTGGAAACAGGTTTACGATGAGTTGGGGAATTAGTGCTGACGGCGTTACCCCTATATCGGGCAACCCCACTCAGGTCTACTTTAACTCAGAGTCATTTAATTTGCAAAATAACGCTGCTTGTCTTTCGGGAGACAGGGCTATGATTTATACAGCATCAGCTAATCCCGGGTTATATGACGTTCATCTTAATAGTAGTCAAGTTAACTTACCTAACAACACGTTGCATGTACGCGCACATATGACTAAAGGATACGACACAAGATTTAATCAATTTACCGGGCAGGCATCTCTTGGCAGAATACATATTCCTCCTGACGGCTCCGTTCACTTTGTTCGTGTTGGAGCAACCGCTTTGATTTCTAATGCAGCTGTTACTCCGGCACAAGGTATGAGCGGAATACGCATAGTTCATTACAGTTCGGCTTCTGTAGCTTATCAAGCTAGTTTTGATTTAGCGTCATCTTACGGTCAAGGTTATGTGGCAAACGGTTTAACGTGGGGTGGGGTTGCTTTAGATACATCAGCACATCAGGCAAACCCAAGTATGCTTCATAATACTTCTGGTGGGTCGAACTGTGTGAGCGGCATTATAAGGGTAAATCCGGGCGATTATTTCCAGTTATATTTTATGAATATAACGCAGGACGTTTGCAACGTAGAAGAAGGTTGTCAAATGTGGATGGAAGTCATTGAGGGCATATGATTTGTGCGTATTGCAACAAACCTATTGATGTAAAACATGATAACTTTGTATGTTTTGCTAATGAAACAGACTTACATTTAGCTTGTTACGAACAAAGAGATAAGGAAAGAAAACATGGAAGCATTAATGGCGATATACAACCATCCTAATTTTGGTGCGTATATTAGTGGTTTGTGTCAGATTGTCACAGCCTGTACAGCAATCACAATGCTAACACCGACCAAATCAGACGATATGGTGTTTAATACGATACTGCGTGTTTTGAATATGTTAAGCGGTAACTTCGGTAAAAACAAAAACGCTGACGATATTCCGTCCGATAAACCAAAATCCTAAACAATGAATATTCTGGGTTTAGCTTCTGGCATCCTAAAGCTGTTTAATAGCGTGGCAGGAATGTTGCGTGAAAGAAAACTTATGGAAGCTGGTGCAGCTAAACAGCAGATAAAAGAAATAGCTAAAACAAAAAAGGTTATGCAAGATGCCCGTAAGCATACTGAAGCTGTTCGTGATGCTATGCGCAAGCATATTGATCACAAGCTGCTCTCTAAGTGGAGTCGAAAGGATTGATGCAGGTTGCTCAATCTGGCGAGAAAACACTCCAAGGATTTCGTCTTTAGATACTGATACTACAATGCGCAGTGTAATATTGCTGAATGAGGCAATGGAAAAAGCCTGTGAGCCAAACTGATATTGATTCTCAGCTTCCATCATTAGTCGAAGCGTATAGAAAAAACAAATGCAGTATAAGGGCCACTGCCCTTCAATTTGATGTTTCTAGAGCAACTATTTCTCGCAGAATTGATCGTGCCAGAGAACTCGGCCTTCTTGAAAGCAGTGAAAAAACTGAATGGGGAGAAATTGCCCAAATGATTGATAAGAGCGAAGCGTCTGAGCCAATATTTGAACCGCCCTCACTTGTGCAGGAAGATATACCTATTGATGAGTTGATTGAACGCCGGGTACATGATTTCAAAAGAAAGGCAGAAGCATACGAAAGCCGAAAACTAATACCAATAAGAGTAAAGGAACCGGGGCCGATTGGCCTCATTGTTTTTGGTGATCCTCACGTTGATGACGATGGCTGTGATTGGCCCAGTTTACTGCGTGACGTAGAAATAGCCAAACAGACTCCGGGCATGATGGCAGGAAACGTTGGAGACCTGCAAAATAACTGGGTTGGCAGACTTAGCAGACTCTACGGAGAACAGTCCACAAACAAACGGCAGGCGTGGCAGTTGACGGAATGGCTGGCTACAGAAGTGCCTTGGTTGTTTTTGATTAAGGGGAATCATGATATGTGGACAGGCACAGGCGATCCTCTTGATTACATGAAGATACCCGGACAAGGCGTCCTAGAAGAATGGTCTGTCCGTATGGCGCTGCATTTGCCAAACGGCAGAGAAGTGCGTGTTAATTGCAGACACGACTTTCCCGGTCATTCGCAATGGAACTTAGTGCATGGTGTCAGTAAAGCAGCGCAGATGCACTATTCTGATCATATCCTGCTGGCAGGACATAAACACGTAAGCGGATACAATATTGTAATGCAGCGTGATGGTATGCTGTCACACTGTATACGCATAGGGGGTTACAAAAAGTACGACAGCTACGCAAAGGTTGGTGGATTTGAAGACCATAACTTTGCTAGTAGCTGTGTCTGTGTTATTGATCCTGATGCCACAACCGCAACGGGTCTTGTGCAGGTGTTTTGGGATGTAGAATATGCGGCTGATTACTTAACATTCTTGAAGAAGAAAGTTTAAAAAATAATCCAGCGTTTCTATATCGTACAGTCTTTCTCCTGCACTATTGGTATCGTAAGGTATTCCACTTAAATTATGCGGTTTCATATAGATTTCCGCTTCACTTGTTTTTAGTGGTTTAACTTCGTACTCCATTTGGGTCTCGGCTTTCCGGGCCAAGGCATCCACTCGCAAGTCATTTGGTGAACGCCTACGCCCTTAATAAGTATTTGTTCTGGCAGTTGTGCTAGGTGGTACTGCACTTGGTTAATGCAGTCTAGTGATGTTTTAAATATATACGGTGTGTGAAAATCATACATCCATATACTTGCTACAATTACAGTAACTTTTGCCGACCACATTTGCGACTCCTTAAAATAAAGGATCGCCCCCCTGACAGCTATCTATTGTATTTAGATTGTTTTCAATTTCGTCAGAGGAACGTCCTTGCATGTGCATTGACGCTACAATGCTTGCTTTCATAAGCACATCATTTATCTGACCGGGTTTACCGCGTTCTACGGCAAATACTTCAAACGGATCACCTGTTTTCGGACACCACGATCTTGTAAATGCAAAACCTTCTATTTCGACGGTTTCTGAGGGTCTTCTGTTGGGGTTTGCGTTACTTCCGTAGTATTCGACTTTAGCCATTCTAAATGTTCCTTTGAAGCTTCTAGGATTTTAGAGGCAATCACAAGTCCTGCCTCTGGGGAGAATGGAAAATATACTACGTCATTGCCTAACCCAAAGTAAAGATTCATTTCGGGAGGATGACCCTCAATGTGCGGTACAACAAAAATGCGATCAGAAAGTGACCTCTTCATCGTAGTGTCTCGAAGAGGCTTGTCCTCTTTGCCCGCTAGAGTTTGAGCCTCCATACTCTCGTTGGCCTTCTCCGCTAATGTTTTCTTGGCTTTCTTGCCCATGATTGTCTCCTAATGAGTCCATTTGACCGTTTCGTGGGTTAATTACCCATATTTTACCGCCATAGTTAGGTATCTGCAATTCATGCAAGTAATGCTTAACGCCGTCTTTGTCGTAGCTTCTCGTTGTTCGCTCACCGCATATTACTAACGGTGTTCCTTTTCCTACGCGAGCTTTTCTCATGTAGTTAATTATACCTGAGTTGTAGCTAACGCATCTATGGTAGGTCGGTACACGTTCCCCGTCTTTCTTTTTGTAAGATGTTGCAACGGTAAAATTTACAACAGGGTCGCCGTTAGGCATATCTTTGTATTCCGGGTCAGCAGCAACATTACCGCCAACAATTGCAATATTAATAGTCATGGTACTTCCTTTCTTGGTTGCGTTTGTCATCCAAACGATTAGTGGGGGCGCCCCCGGCAAGCGTTGCAGTTGTCACTGATTGGTTAGAGAGACACTTGCCGAGGACTAAATGCTAACCGTCGGAGTTGGCTAACATTTTCTCTACATCGGCGTTTAATTTGCCGAAATACTTGTCGAGGTATTTGTTATATTGCGACGCAAGTCTGTTGTGCGCTGTACGCAGCATATCCATACCCTCGTCTGTTGGGTATTTGCCGTTTTGTTTCATCGGCACAAAGATGTTAGGCATACGATACAAGTAAGCGCCAATGCCGAACAATACGCCAGCACGTTTAAAGGCATCACTGATACCGCCCTTAACAGGCTCTACCTGAGTGGCGTCAGCACCGTCAGAACGTGTGACTGTATGGTTAGTAAACTTTAACGTAATGTCCGAAATATAAGCATTGCCGACAATTCGTATTTCATTAGACCAGTTAAATGGGCCTACTGTCTGATCAAGACGCATATGAACCATGCGAGCGTCTACATATGCAAGCATCATTGCGCTGTTGTCACGGCCCTTACTGCCGACACGATAACGTATCTGGTTGTCAGCAAACGGTGCGGAAAGCATACGCTTGATTGTGTTGGAAACTTTGTCATCAAATTGGTCATGTAGCATTGTTCAGCCTTTCATAATGATGTTTTAAAATGTATATGCGTTCTGGCTTTTTGTTCTCGTTGTAGTACCGCTTGGTAGGGTGCTTAATACACACACCGTCACGCACTAGATCAGAGCATCGTGGACGGACATTATCTTTTTGCTCATTAATTGCTCTTGCTATAAGCGTAGCAGGAAGACCGTGTTGGTGCTGGTTCAAGCAACGCACAACTTTCATAGCAATAGCTTTGGCATTGTTTTTCTTTGCGTCAAACAGCTTTGCAGTTTCGGCAGAAGCAGAATCGCCTTTGCCAGCATTAGCTTTCGCTGCGTGAAATAACTCTCCGTTCATAGCTCTCTCCTATGTATTATTATACTGGTCGCAAACACTTGATGCAAAACAATAATTTTCACATTTCCTATAAATGCCGGGTCGATGCTCTATTACAAGCTGGTCTTTTTTGACTTTTGTATTGTCGCCGTCAATCCATGCCTGTGCATCGTCGTGAGTAGCAGCATTATGCAGTGATCTTTTACCCCCTTTCTTCATTACAGCGTGTATTTCGTTTGAGTACCAACGTTCTTCGTCAGTACACTGTGGCATATCCATTTTATCTAGTTGCGAGTTAAGATTGCCAACGTGTGCTTCAAGTCTGCTTTTAATAAACGCATCCTGCTCATCGTAATCCCATATCTGCACAGGAAAGTATTCCATTTGCGCATCAGGATAGTGGTTAGTTCCAGAACGGCTAGGCATATAGTCTTTGTATTTCACCCATATGCCCATAAACTTAGGGTGTATTCCGTTGGACGTTAGAATGTAATGATAAAAGTTAAGCTGGTTTTCGTATTCTTGAGGAACACCTTTAGCAAACCGCCCGACAGTTGATTCTTTGTAGTCCATGAGATAGTCGCCGTCGATAATGTCCGGCTGGCCTGTAATTTTCCAGCCGTGATACTTAACAGAGTAGCGTTTTTCTACTAGCGCACCGTTAGCTCGACGGTCAGTGCTGTTTTTAGCAATTCCCGTGTGCCATGCTTCGCCAGACAATAGCGCGATAAACCTAGAGGCATCTATTTCTATTTCCGGGTTGCGCTGAAGAAGGTACTGCTCTTTAGGATTTGCCAACAGTTGAGTAACAGTAAAGTCACCCTGTTCCAGTTGTGTTTGGCGTTCCTTGTTTGAGTTGTCAATCCAATCAAGAATCACTTGTGGGAGGTTGTGTTTGTTCGTTATCTTCATCATCGACCTCATATATATCTATGATTGAGTTAAGTTGCTCTGACTCGATACGCGAAGCTTCCGCGAAATGATACAGCCCGTCTTCGATTGTTTGTCTTGTTCCGGGCTGTGCTTCTTTTAGAGCGTCTACAGCACGTTCAATCGCTGATGTAGTAAGACTATGTGACCGCATCAGCTTTGACAGTTCGTTAAACGCCATTTGCCTTCGCCGTGATTTTGGGAAATATTTTTCAAATGGTTTCATTTTTGGTTCCTTTCTTCTGCCACCGGCAAAATAGTGTCAATGTGGTCTATGGTAAACGAATACTCGCGTTTATCCATTATGTTTTGCATATATATAGGACGCTTTGACGCTTTAGTGTTGTAGCCAGTTAAACGGTAGCGATTAGCACCAATTTTGTACTCTTTATTTAAAATATCCTCTTTTTCAACACCGCATTGGATTGCTTTCTGAAACGCCCATCTTTCAAGATTAACCTGTAAGTCTTTATCTCTCTTAGTGGGAGAACCTTCAAGCCGTGCTTCAAATTTAAAAGTTACCGTAGAGTCATCATAGCTGGCGTTTCCAAGCCCGCCCTCTAAGCCGTACTCTCTTAGTTTGTTTTGTATAACGGGATTTATTTCATCCCTTAACATTCTGCAGACTTGTTTGTTTATTTCCGTGATGTTCATTGTTTTGACCTTTCTTTTTGATGTGTCGGGTGGTGTCTTTGAACCATTAATGATCTGCACTCTCGAACACAGACTGTCCTCCGATCTTAACGGCATACACGGGCAATTATAACTAGATCGGGACACCGCGCATGTCGCAAGACACCTTTTTTTGTTACTTTGATGGTTCCCGTAACCTCTGGATGGCTTACACACCCACCCCTGCATACATTGCACCGCATACAGGTCTGAAGGAGTTTAGGAGGACACCCGAAAACCGTGTATACGGACGTTAAGAACTTTTTCCAAGTGTTGTAAGTTCTTGTACATACTCTCTATCTCCTGCATTTCATCTTTGATTGGGTCTAGCACCTCGGCAATTTTGGGAAATGTTTTGTATCTCCAAGACTTCTTTAGATGCTGAAAAGCACGTTGCAGAAGCGGAAAGGGAATGGTGCTTAATGTTGAGGCATAATGTTTAAGCACCTGTTCCCGATCTGCCACATTGGGTTCGTCCGCACCGGGGAGATTTGAGCGAATCACCAATGCTAAGTTGTGCATCAGCACAGCTATTTCTTCAGTAGTAGCTCCTTCAAAGCTTTCTAGCCTTTCTCTTAGAACTCCGATCTGTTCAAGCATATCATCACATTGTTCGTTAGTTAAGGACTCTACAGATTTTACCGTTTTGTACTGCGTTAAGCGCTCTATTAAGCGCCTCTCGTTGGTCGTCACCAGTTTGGGTAGCTGGCCTTTTGTTAGCCAGTTCTTCTTTCTGCCATTTGTCTGCGTTAAGGAGCCACTTTTTCCATGTGAGGTTCCAGTTGATTTTATAGGCTTTTTTGGTTGTGAGGTTAATGTAGTATTCTTGGAATTTGATGAACTCGGTGTCGAGGTCGAGGGTTGGGAATGAGCCTTGATAGTCTTCAAGTGGTCGCCAATCTTCGTCAAGCCTTGTGGCATTGGGTGGACTCCTTTTCATATCTTATCTTCCCTTCGTGATAAGCAATCAGCGCAGCCTCTGCACGGCCATTGTGTTTTTTAAGAGGCCAGTGTTCGTCAGTGCGAAATACTTTTGTGGCAAGAGTGCGCGATGCTTCTTTGTGTTTTTTAGTTAATTCTAAGTGTTTTTTCCATGTGACAGGTGCAACATACGAAATTCGTTTATGCAGGCCAGCTAATACGCCTTCGATAACACCTTTGCTTCGTCCAAACTTAAAGGTGCTTACAACTCCCTGTTTCGGCATAGAATGTACATCTTCGATGACATACTTGGCGATGTTGTGGGTTCTGGAGTGTCGGTATATGATTTCAGTTAGCAAATAGGGGCAGATTTGATTGACAAGAACAGGCATATCGTCTGTTTCCAGCACAGTCATCGTATCGTACTGTATTGTCGTTACTGCACCTGTTAATCCGGGGTCTACTCCCATAATGATTTTCATATTGCTCCTTACTTTCGCGGAGCAATTCAGCTACATCAATTTTTAGGGTGTCTATCCAACACTCAAACGCAAATGTGCTAGGGTTACGATCCCCACACTCCCATTTACTAACTAAACGGTCTGCATAACCTAGTTGCTCGTTGAGATCGTCTTGTGTTAAGCCAATAGAGTGACGCCTAGCCGCTAGGATTTTTCTAATGAACGGCAGGTATGCAACTATTTCAGCATTTAAACGCTCACTCATATACACAAAATGCGTTAAATTTTATGTTTTTGCAAGTTTTTTTGCATTAATGGTACGTTGGGCGGTCAAAAATAGGCGTTCCGTCCTCAGAAACGTCAATTTTTACGACTTCTTCCATAGTTATGAAGTCTTCGACGTTCAAACCGCATAGTGCTAGGGCGCTGTAGTAGTCATTTGCGATTAAAACAAACTTTTGAGGCTCCGTTTCCTGTCCGTAAGTCACCATAAAGTATGCCATCAATGCAATATCGGCCCCTTGAAGTTGTCTGCGTCACCTACACATAACTGCCATTCGTCTTCTAGCTGGTGAGCGAGATAAGAAATATCCATTAAACGGCGAGACCATCCAAGCATAAACGACTCTTTGTACTTCCTTCCGTATCTCTCCATGCGCAAAGCGCAAAATTCTGTTAGCAGTTGACGGAAATTGTAATTTCTAACAGAAGTTTCCTGATATATGTTGATTGCTTGCTCAGTTTTTGAGCCGTAGATGCCGTCTACGACAAGAGTAGGTGTTCCAAAATCGCCCCTGTTGAGCGCAGTTTGAAGCATTTTGACTGCAGCCGTTGGGCCTTGATTAACAGAGCAGTCATAAAAGGCAAGAGCCAAACCCGGAGACCACAAATACAAATTGTAGGGTTTGCCGTATTTATCGTACAAAATGAGATCAATCTGTTCCTCATCTAAAGCCATGATCTCGTCTTGTGTCATATTATTGTAGTTTGCAGCGAGTCCTCTTCTTGTAAACCCTCCGGGGTCTTCCGGGTGGTGTACAACATTTCCTTCCCATTTTGCTACCTGCCTTTGTATGTATGGCAATACAGTGCGGAAAAAGATGTGTGAATACTGCGATGCGTTATCATCCATTTGATTGTTCCTCCGTGAACCATTTGCGTGTGATGTAGCCTGACAATTTATAGTTGAGCCACATAAACAATGCAAAAATTGGGAAAGCGAAGTAAGAAGTTACAAGGGTCGGGTTAACCGCGCCCATCATACATACTACAAGAGCGAGTAGTACAGTTATAACGTGCAGGCACATAAATACGCCGACACGGGCAGAAAAAATTCGCATAGGACACCTTTCTAATCGTCAAGTTCATTTGCACGATCACCTTGGCAACACTCATCTATATTCTTACCGCAGGGGCATTGTAGATGACCGTGTACATAGTGCGGTTGATCGGATGTATTCATCAGCCGACCGCATTTATCGCATACTGTTCCGTCTATTGGTGTGTCCATGCGGAGAACATACAAAGAGACAGTGAATTTTGTACGCACATTATCTTGGGGGTACAGCGATCCATTTAAGACGCCATTTGTCAAACGTCGGTCTTTCTGATCCAATGACACGTTTGAGCAGGAACAGCACTACAGATACGACTGCACCGCCGACAACGCCTGCCATCATTCCAGCAAACGTGCCTGCAAACATAGCGAGCAATGCTATTGTAACAATAATGTCTATAGCGACATCAAAGTACAGGACTCGTTTGATATTCAGTTTGGCGAGCAGAAAGAGCATACCGCAAGCAGCAAGCAAACCGCATATAAGCATAAAAAACATCATTCTGCCTCCTTGTGTTCCTGATCTGTTTCTAGTGCAGACATTAGATTTCCTACCAATCCGCGTACTTCGCCCATTGTCAGGTAAACGTGTATATTTGCGCCAACTAATTTGAGCAGTACACAGGCTGGTGAAAGTTCGTCTGTTTTACCTCTCTGCTGGTATTCAACAAAGGTTGTGACGCGATCAAAGTGATTATTTGTGAATACATCAACCATTAGAAGTCCTCTTCTACGCTTAAAATGTCAAAATCAATGTCATAACTTTCAAAATTCTCGTGTTTTTCCCATAAAATCTTGAGAAAATCGGCAAAATCCATGTTGTCAATGGCGTCATGTGCCTGTTCTAGTGATTTTGAATGTATTTGAAACGTTATAGTGGGTATTAATTGAACAGTTGCCGTGAATGATTTAGCTTTCATGTTTCTCCCCCTTTAAAGGTTATATCATCCTTAAGTTAGTTGGTTCATCAACCATGTTTTTCCACATTGGATGACGCAATACTTTAGCAACTTCTGCGTTTCGTTTGCGTTCCATCATATGTGTGTGACCGCGTGTTGGGGCGTGTGTAGCCCATTCAGTCATTGCATTGTACGCAGCCCAACAGTTCTGACCTAGCGTTGAGGAATTATAATCCCAACAGCGAGATAGTTGCTCCATGCGCATTTTACTGACTGCAGGACGCTTTTCGTCTGACTCATGCTCTTTGTTATACGCAATAGTATTGAGCATCAGTTGTTCAAACTTGTTCCACGTACATTCCCTGTTGTAGTAACGCTGGTATGTATCGTTTGATTGTTTAAAGTCTTCGACCCCTTCACGGATTTTGTTCATAAGTTCGGGGATATTAAGGCCTGCATTTCGTGTATGCCTTGTATAGGCCCGTACATAGTAATCAGGTCGTGTCATTCCATTAAGACATACAAGACGCTCTCCTGTTGCGTTTAGCTGTAAAGCCCATTTGCCGTTATAACTGTCAAAATGGTCAATTTTAAAGCAAACAGTATCGCCAACTACAGGCTCGATTGTTATGTTAGGAAAGGTAATCTGTCTTCGTACTGTAGCACCGTTGTCATAGACCTGTGTTTTTGAATCGTAGCGCAGCCCAATGTGTTCCAAAGCTTCGTCGGTTGCCTGCATTGATCTAGCGTAAGGTATTGGCTCCGTTCTAGGGCCAAGGATTCCGAGATGCTCGTTAGTATCGGTGCGAACAACTACTCTTGCGTGACGATCACTTAGGACACGTTCCTTATCAGTCACGGGGTCACGACTATATAGAGGCCAGACATCAATGGGAAAGTCAGCTTTGTTTCCTATGACGGTAGAAATTCTTTGCTGTTCAGGGTTTTTGGTTGGGAGGTCAGTGTGAAAATAGTTCATGGTGGCTCCTAATTGATTATGTAAATGTCTAAAATTGTGTATATGCTTACTAGCAAGTAGATTGTTGCGGATGCGATTAAGATGTCCATATGTTTTCCTTTTCGGTTTGATTGTTTTCCCCCCGGCCCCCGGCCTTTGTTGGGAAAGAAGGCAGTTTTATGTCATGCCTAGGACACGGAGTTAAAAGGGAGCGTCAGTCGCTAGTTCCGCAGGGGTTTCTGCGGTGGGTGCGTCGAGGAATCGGTCAACGTCATCCATTAACTGATCGAGCAGGTCGCACTCGTTGCCAAGGCTCTTTTCGCTCCGTGGAGGTGGTGCGTTTTGAGCAGGCATCGGAGTCCATTCCCTGTCGGCAAGTCGAGCGAATAACGGCTTACCAAGTGTCATTATCGTGCTGTAGATGATAGCGCGATATGATGCAGATTGCTGACGCTCGTAGATGTTAGTGAGTTGCGCTCTGTCAATCTCTTGGTTACTGGTGATTTTAGAGCGCTCTCTCAGTATTGCCTGACGGTTCATGTCAAGCATCTGCTTAATAGTCGGAGGACGCTTGCTCCAAGCAGGTGTATCTGTGTTCATCTGCGTATGAGCTACGTTCAACATTTTCGACAGCATGTCATATGCGACGAGATTGTTGACAGGGTTGAAGCTGTTTCCGTCCTGTGTGTTGACGTAGTATATCGGGTCAACCGTGTCTGCGAGTGAGGCAAGGTTGTCGAATACGGTGCGGATAGTGTCCTCAATAGAAGCTTCAACGTCTACAGGGATGATTGAGTTATTTAAGTTACTAGTCATTTACATTCTCCAATGTGTCAAAGATGTTGATAAAGTCGTGAGCCACCAAGTCGAGGAAGTCAACGTGCTGGCGTGGGTGCATGAGGTCAGTCGTATCTGAGATAACCTCTGCGTAGTGTTCTCTTATTTCAGCGAGTGAAAAGGCCATGTAATTTACTCCATAGGTTAGATGTTAGCCCTGCGAGACGCGGAGCGACGAGTTTGTAATCGATGGCGTTGTTCATTATAGCAAGGAATAAGAATGTCGATGCTACAGCGAACCATAACCATACGAATATCGAGAGTATGATGTCCATTATCGTGACTCCTTCTTAGAGTTAAGTTCCACATCCATGACGCGATTAAAGTCGCGTGGAGTGAAGAAATAGTTAGCGTTGAGATAGTGAGGTGCATGTTCTTTGCACCAGTTACGGACGACGCAATCTTTATTAGGGTAGGTGTAGTCCACCCATGATATAGTGCCATCGTCCAGTTTACGCTTACGGGACAATTTACGAATCCAAATCGCAGAGAGAGCGACCAGTGCGATTCCCACTATTGTCGGAATAGCGAGAAGAACTAAAAGACCTAATAAGAAATATGACATTTTATAACTCCGTTAAATTCGTGAGCATAACACATACTCACTTCTACTTACGCCCATTCAATCGGGTCTGCACACGCCTCATTTCAAGGGGTAAACTGCGTTTAGGCATTATTCAGCACTTAGAGTCAGTTAGTAGCGATAGTCTCTTACTGAATCTTAGTGATTAAAAATCGCCGACCCCTTTAAGTGTGTGTGGGTAGAACTGATCGCCAGTAATCTAGGGCTGGCCCGTCTGTAAGGTTAGTGAGAAGCTTATAAGAGACCATGAGTTGAGGCGAATGTCTCTTATATCCTTTGAGCTTACCGTCAGTGATTAGTGCGTGGAGCGAGAAGTGTGTGTGTGTGTTTCCCCAAGATGTTCAGCGTGAGGCTTTCGTACGACGCGATTACTAACGCCCATGGGATAACTATAGTCGTAACGGAGAGCGCCAGCGCGTAGTGAAGCAATAGTTAGCCACTGGATAAGTGTTAGTGATTGCCAAAGGGAGAAACAAGGCCGAGAGTCGTCTTCTGAACTAAAAACACATTCGGCGCGAGGCCTTAGTCTGTGGTAATATAGCCACACTGATGATAGGAAGCGAGTAATATCAAGGGGATAGAGGTGTGGCAAAAATACATCTTGACAAGGCAAAGTGAGAGATGTCTATATATCTCTAGGCATTTGGCGTATGCAGTAAAGAGAGAGAATAATCAGTGAGCGAGATAACAGAGTTCAGAGCGCAGACAGCAGAAACACAGCGTACACTGGATGACATAGGGAAGTCACTGACTCCTTTCCAGCGACGGTTCGCGGATGTCATGTCAATCGGTAACGTGCGTAGTCGAAGCGAAGCAGTAAGACTAGCAGGAAGTAAGGCTAAACGGCCTAACTCAGTAGCACATAAGCTGATGCAAAACACAGTGATATTGGAGTACATAAGACACGCAACGATGTCTAGGCTAGGTACTGATATGGTATCCAAGGCAGTACAGACGATAGATGATCTTATGACAACAGCGGATGAGGACAAAGTAAGGTTCGCTGCAGCTAAAGATACCTTAGACCGTATGGGATTAAGGACAGCAACCAAGAGTCATGTACATCACACAGGTGGAGTGAGTGTAAATATAGACTTGGGCTAGGGGGTACTAGTGTAGTAAGTCGTGTATAAGAGAGGGGGGGTTTAAAAAACGGGGCCAACTCTCTACGACTCCACCTATACACACACAATAGTTAAGTTTCTAAGGGCCAAAAAAAAATTTTTAAAGTTACCTATTTGGATTCCTTATGTCTATTGACAGTGTATATCAAATACTTGTGCAGGACTCTGCAGGAAGGGATATATATGTTCCTTGGAGGTCTACACCCCACCTAAAGCACGTAGAAGAACATGATTATCCTTCTTCTAAAAAAGCAGACAACCTAGTTCCCACCAGACCAGCGCCCCCGATAGACACCAATCGCGGTACTAACTTAGACCTCTTGGCGTGATTCCGTGGAACTGACCGAACTTAATAAAATTTCCTTTGATATAGCTGAACTGGCTACGCCTTTGATTGGTATTAGTATAGCTATGCTGTTCGGCTTTGCGCTGAAAGACCTGATTACAAATACCATATACGGGGTTAAGTTTATCTGTGCCGAGCATTGGGCTGCAGGGCAGGAAGTAATCCTAGAAGGGAAAAAGGCGCGAATAATAAAAGTCGGTTTCTACGAAACCGTTTTCCAAGTAGAGTGTCCTAACGGTGCTGTACTTTGGCGGTACATTTCCAATACAAATCTTGCCAACATAGATATTGCCAGAGTAATACGTGAGAGCAGTGACTAATTGTGCGTATTATTATAGATTTGTTTTGTTAATTGTCTTTGATTATCGGAGGATGCTAGATTGACCAAACAGACAATAGATAATTTACAGCCCGGAACGCTTGACGGCGACAGCCTTTTCCGCACTGCTCAGAAGGTAAATGACAATTTTTCAGAAATCTACTCCCATTTTGGTGACGGGCATACCCTTGCTGAAGGATACAGGGGATTAAAGGGCCTTAACCCCGGATTTATTTCCTCAACTGGTACGGGCGCATATGCAACTCGCTCAATAGTGGCAGGCTCCAGCGCTGTGTCTGTGACAAACGGACAGGGAAGCGGAGGTGATCCAACAATAGATTTGCCTGATTCCGGCGCTTTGCCTGCAAATTCATCCCCGACTGCGTTCCCTGATATAGGAATAACTGTAGACATTAAAGGCAGAATTACCGCAGTAACTACGCCTACAATGATAGCGACCTCTCAGGGTCACGCCAGTAATGCGGCGACATCAGCTGCGACAGCGACAACACAGGCCGGGATTGCTACGACGCAGGCTAATTCGGCTGCTGCAGATGTTGCAACAATAGGTACAAGCCTTGCTGATGCCCAGACGGCAGCTACAAGTGCGCAGGCTGATGCAGCGAGTGCAAGTACGGATGCTGGCACGGCTTCTACCGACGCATCGACCGCAAGTGCGGCTGCAGCCAGTGCTACGGCAAGTGAGGCATCGGCTACAGCTTCTGCGACTAGCGCCTCTGCAGATGCAGCCAGTGCGTCAGCGGATGCAACTACAGCAACAAATGCCGTAAACAGTATAGGAACATCAGTAACCGACGCTCAAACAGCAGCCACTAACGCCGAAAACTCCTATGACAGCTTTGATGACCGTTATCTAGGTGCAAAGTCCAGCGCTCCTTCAGTTGACAATGACGGCGATGCACTTATTATAGGTGCGTTATACTTCGACAGCACAGCAGATCAGATGAGGGTCTATAACGGAAATAGTTGGGCCGCTGCAGGAAGTTCAATAAACGGAACAACAAACAGAAATACATATACAGCTACCGCAAACCAGACAACTTTTGCTTCAGTATATGATGTTGGTTTTGTTGATGTGTACCTAAACGGCTTAAAGCTGATGCCAGCCGATTTCACCGCAACATCAGGTACAGACATTGTGCTTGCGTCAGGCGCTGCTGTAAACGATACAGTAGATATTGTTGGTTACGGCTCTTTTGCTGTTGCAAACACATTAACTGAAACGCAATCAGATGCTAAATATGCTCAGTTGTCTAATAATTTGAGTGATTTAGCCAGTGCGAGTACAGCGAGAACAAATTTAGGTTTAGCTGCAGTAGCATCCAGCGGAAGCTATAGTGATTTAACAGGAACCCCGTCAGCTGCAAATAATATTTCCGGCGGTACAGCAATGGGGGTCACGTATCAATCTTCCGCTAGCACAACAGCACATTTGCCTGCCGGAACCAGTGGGCAATTGTTACAAACTAACGGAAGCGGCTCCGCGCCAACGTGGGTAGAACCCCCATCTGGATCAAGTATCGCTTCCAGTTTAAAATTTGCCTAGAGAGAGGAACAAAAAATGGCAGATCAGTTAAAACAATTGGCTTTCAAAAAGTTTACTACAGCGGAATTGGAGGCTGGCACTTCTGCAGATGTGCTAACGACTGATGCCTCTACTCATTATGTTATAAAAAGCATTGAGGCCACACAGTCGAGCGACCTTAATCCGGTAAATGCGACAGCCACATTGGGGCTGACGGCTGGTCTTGCGGCTGGCGAATATGCGTCGATTGGGAATGTAGCGAAAGCTGGCAGAGTAGGCTTGACCGGGTCGGCAATCATGGATGCGTCATCGACGCTGACGATAAGGCCAACGGCTCAAAATATTACGTTTGCTGACCAAACAATTCAACAAGGTGGGGAAGGCGCTAGTAATTGCAGGATTTATGTTAAAAAGACTATCCCAAGCGTTAACGGAGCGGAAGAGACAAGTTTAGCGTCGGCAACAACAACTGACAGAACAGGTACTACATACACAGGCAATCTTACAGCTATGCAGAATTATCCAAGCGGGAACTACATAGTTGAGCATACTAACGCTAATGGAGTGGATTTACGCATCATTTTTTCTAACGGAAGCGGCAGTGGCTGTTCTTTTGAAGTGTGGAACGCTGACGGAACCTACTATGGATACTATTATGACTCTTATGATGCCCCCCAATTTGACGGGGAACGCTACATCTTCTGGGTGGCCTGTGACGGCCCGTCCACCACAAGAATACGATGGTACGATTTAGACGAGTCAACTACTAATCTGCAGGCAGCCAATACATTAGGCGGTAACAACGGCTCACAATTTTGTCACGGTCAAACCCAAGTATTTGCTGACTCTCCACCGTTTCATAGTCGCACTACATATGACAACCATATCAATACATATTATCAAAATCGTCACACAGACGGCAGGAGATACTTGGCCGGGTGGTCTGGAAGCAGTTCGAGAATGTGGATGGTTGAAATTCCAGCTACACTGACCAATGATTCTTCTACAACGCCTGCTCCAAAATGGCTTACTTTATCCAGTGGCAGTTCAAGTTCAAGTGGTGCAGACAGATTTGGGAATAATTCGGGAAGCGCTTGGAACATTAATTATCTAATACAGTCACAAGTAGGCACTTCAAACAGTTCGCAGTTAAGATTGACTTACGATCCTGACAAAAAACTTTATTATTTATGGTACTGTTGGTCATCTCAACAATGGTTTCTGTTCTCGTTTTCGCAAAATGATTGGGACAACCGCCCTTCCGGCAACAATATCAACGAGCCTAATGGAACCTCCTATGGACTTTTCACAGTTAGCACCAATTCAGCTGGCAATGTTAATCTCAGTACTGCTGTTTATACAGGTTACAGCGGTAATAATGGATATTTACGACCTGCACATTCGTCATATTATTCTGCTTGGGGCAACTCCTACCCAAGCGGCACCTGCCCAACTTATATAGACGGGAGTGATTGGTATTGGAAGGACGCAAACTCTAGCAACTCTGGAACGTACTTAAAATGCGTAAAAGTCAATATGAAACAAGCCAATCAAACTGTTGATATGCTTGGCCCTGATACGAGTATCTCAGCATCTTTTGCCAACGATTTATTTGTAAGCTGGCCTACGCCTAGCGCATCAACCATCGCAAGCAGAAACTACACTACAGCTCCGGGTTTAAAAGTCCGTGTCACAGGAATCTTGTCTGATCAGTAAATAAGGGAAAAACAATGCTAACACCAGTAGATGATTCAACTGCCACCGCTACAGCAGACGGTGTTCCTGCATCCGCTAAACAAATATGCGCGGAATCAAGTACATCAGGGGCTGTTATTTACACCGTTCCCGCTGGAAAACAATTTCGGGGTTGGGCGAGCCATGAGAGATCCACGCAAAGCTCAGGATATTATGCGGAAATTATAAATGCAGATGGGGGGTCAGCGCGACACTATGGGCATTTTTCCTCTTACTCAGGCTATCAATATTTTGCTGGAAACGCTCCAGAATTGCATTTACTGGCTGGAACGTCCGTGAAAAATCAAGGTGGAGCAAATCCCTGCGTTGTATTTGGAGTAGAAACTGATGCATGATAGAAGATTAAAAGGTGCTGAATACGAAGTTGTTGTATCGTTTTATGATAACGGCGACGGGAACTGCATTGCCAAAAGTATTGTCGGTGAAGGGGAAACGGCTGTAAACACTTATCGTTTAACAGTGGGGAAGAGCCACCCTGTAACGCAGCAACCTTTCAATAAGAACGAAGATGTGTTGATGGCGTATGCGCTAGGGAATCCAGAGCATTTATGGCAAGATTACTGGGAAGACCCCGAACCAGAGGAAAGTGAGTAATGACTAGAGCAAGAGATGTAGCTGACAAAAATTTAGCAGTTATATCTGCCGGGAGCAACGGTCAGATACTAACTTCTGACGGCACAGATTGGTCAGCACAGAACTCTCCCACAGAATTGCCAGCGCATGGTGCGAATGGAAATCTTTTAACCTCTGACGGCAGTGCGTGGGTTTCTCAAGCACCAGCGCCAGCCCAACCCGATGTAGCAGGGAACATAGTAGAACTCACTGCAAACGGATCTATTGCTGATGGAAAACCAGTGATTTTAGAAAACGCTGGCACTGTGGCACAAGTGGCACTTACAGGAACATCGCTTACGGCTGTAGACCAAACAAATGGCGAATGGAGGTCTAGCCATTCAAGTCAGCCATATACTTACGGTCAGATGTTTTACAATCCAGTAGAAGATATGGTTTTTGTTGTTTACCGCGATGAGACAACACAATACCCGACCGTTGCAGTAGGCGAAGTCTCAAACACTACGGCGAGCGGTATAACGTGGGGTACGCCTGTTACTCTTGACAGTGTATCATCGTATTGGGTTGCTGGCGGTTGTCAGGAGTCAAATGGCAGAATGGCCGCTTTTTGGCAAGACAATCAGCTTGTAGGGAAGTGTATAGCATTTGTAAGATCAGGAACATTAAGTGTTACGTTAGGTTCGGTAACAACATATGACTCTACCGCAGTACAGTATAATACTTGTTGTTATGACTCGGTTAATGACGCGATTGTTATAGGTTGGAGACAATATCCAAATGCTGGTGGGGCAACTTATACGCCAATGATGCTCTATTGTGATGTTTCTGCTAACACTGCAATTAATTTTATGACTGGCGTACTCCAAATAAATAGTGAGCAAACGTATGCTAATAGAGTTGCTTACTCACCTGATCATCAACGAGTTATGATGTTGTATACTGATTCTACAAATGGTGATTTGAAATATTCAACAGTTAGTTATAGTGGCGGTACGTTATATACAGGGTCAAATGGCACTATTAACACAAATAACTGCACTACTAGCACAATAGCCTATGATACGACTGCCGATAAATTTCTTGCGTTTTATAATGATGGAACCGTAGGCCGAGGTCAGGCTCATGTTCTTACGCTAACGGCAGGGGGAACAAATGCGTCTCCCAGTGACTCAGTAAGCGTAGGGGCAGTACAGGATATGTTGGCGGCTGGCCAAGAACCAAATTTTGGCAACTCTACAAATAATGCTGTCTATTGGCCCGTACAAGATAAAACAGTTGTTGTTTTTAGTCATTCGCAAAACAGCGGAAAGGCAAGTTTTGTTACGGCAACTGTGTCAGGATCAACGATAACCTTTACTTCACCAGAAGTTTTAACTGATGCAAACTATACGTCTTCATCAGATATTTTTTGCATATATGATGACAACGCTGATACTGTCATTATTTCTTACAATGCTTACAAATCAGCGCAAACAGCCTATGAAATTCGCACAAATCTTTTGGTTGAAATAAACGTAACAAATCTTACAGCAAGTAACTTTCTAGGCATTGCTAGTGGGTCTGTTACTAACGGACAAACAGCGACAATACAACTTACTGGCAACGTAGACGATGCTCAAACAGGAATGACGGTGAATGATACAATGTATGTGCAAGACGCTGGCACTCTTGCAAACTCTCCGGGTTCTGTAAGCGTTGTTGCTGGTCGCGCATTATCTGCAACTCAATTAAAAATTGCGTGAGGAAGTATGAAAATAATTGTTGAAAAAGAAACTAAGCTAGTAAAGTTTTTGCTAGACAATCTCGTAGAAATACATCCAACACCAGATCATATTATGCTCAGCAAAGATGGCAAAGATATTTTAAAAATTGCTTGCCATAATGAAGATGACTGTAAAGTTTACCGAAATATAGAAAATGCACCCGAAGACTATATGGGCAATAAATATACTTATGAAGATGGTGAATTTACACTTGTTGATGGATGGACAGACCCTCTTAACGAAGAACAACAGATAGCGAATCAATAAATGGAAGAAAAGAGCATAGATTACAGCAAAATAGAGCCGTATCACTATTCAGATTGGCTGCATAGTTTATCATTTGATGACTTGCAGAAACTGCGAAAAGTGGTTAGACAAGTACATATGAAGAATTATCCTAAAAGTCACATGACAGAGAGGGAGATGGATCGCATTATTGAAGCTATTGGCCCAAGGGTCGCTGAGAAACAGTTAAAGGCTTTGATAGATGCTGGACAACTCTCCTAGAACCTACGATTTTTCGTATAAGCCCGGTGGCCCGGTTCTAAAGGAATTTCTTAAAGACGATTCATTTGTGCGTGGTGTGCGTGGCCCTGTAGGAAGCGGTAAGTCTGTAAGCTGTTGTATAGAGGTTATGCGCAGAGCTTGCCAGCAAGAACCAGATAAAAGCGGTATTCGCAGGTCAAGATGGGGTGTTGTACGCAACACAAACCCTCAACTACGCACAACAACAATAAAAACATGGCTAGATTGGTATCCCGAAGATATTTTTGGCGTTTTTAAGTGGTCAGTACCCTATACACACGTTGTTAAGTTTGCAGATGTAGAAATAGAGGTTATTTTTCTCGCATTAGACCGTGATGAAGACGTTAGAAAGCTGTTATCTATTGAATTTACCGGCATTTGGATAAATGAGGCGCGAGAAGTTCCAAAATCTATTATTGATGCGTGTACTATGCGTGTCGGACGGTTCCCAAGCAAAAAAGACGGTGGCCCGTCGTGGTATGGCGTTGTTATGGACACAAATGCGCCAGACGAAGATCATTGGTGGGCTATTATGTCAGGAGAAGTGCCGTTGCCTGAGTATTTGACACGGGAAGAGGCATTAACACTGGTTCAGCCCGACGATTGGAAGTTTTTCACACAACCAAGCGCCTTGAAAGAGATCAAAGCGCCCGATGGGGAAGTTTTAGATTATCAGCCACACGAAAAAGCTGAAAATCAAGACAACCTTGTTGACACTTACTATCAAAAACTAATAAGTGGGAAAACAAAATCATGGATAGATGTCTACGTTATGAATCGAATTGGCAATGTGGTGGATGGAAAAGTAGTGTATCCGAATTTTTCTGCAGACCTGCACGTAGCCAAAGAACCAATACCTCCGGCACCGGGGCAGACAATTATCGTGGGCATGGACTTTGGTTTGACTCCTGCAGCAGTATTTGCGCAACGATTGCCAACTGGACGGTGGATAGTATTAGCAGAATTAGTAGCAGCGAATATGGGCGCGGAAAAATTTGCACAAGAGGTAAAACACGTTATCGCCAAAAAATTCCCAGACCATTCTGGTGACGTAATTGTATACGGAGACCCGGCTGGCGACTATAGAGCGCAGACCGACGAAAAAACGCCTTTTAGCATACTGCGTGTAGCAGGGCTGAAAGCGTATCCGGCTCCCACAAATGATCCCAGTTTACGGATCGACAGTGTGGATGGAACACTCACTCGCGTAATTCAAGGCAAGTCAGGGTTTTTAATAGACCCTAGCTGTACTGTCTTGAAACGCGGGTTCGAGGGTGGCTATTCGTATATCCGGGTTAGGGCCAGCGGTGTAACTGAGCGTTACCATGATACGCCAGATAAAAATAAATTCAGTCACATACATGATGCTTTGCAGTACGCTATTGTAGGCGGTGGCGAAGCCAGACAAATGCTTGGACACAAGAAAGCTGGTATAGCTAACGGAAAAGCATTTTTTGATCCGTTTGACAGGCAAAAACACGTTATGCAACCTAAAAAAAGAGCGAACGACAAATGGGAACAGATATTTCGGCGTGGTATGTAGTTTTTGTTAAGAGAGAAAACCAGTATTGGTGGGATTATATATTTAGCCGTGGCCCATATAAGCACGTATGCGCAATAGGCTATGATCCTCAAGTTGATCAATGGTATTTATATGACTGGTCGTTTTTAGGTCTTCGGCTCAATAAACTATCTACAGAAGAAACCGACAGATTGCTTACACATTTTGACATATCGGGAAGTGTTGTGTTTAAGGCATTGCCTCAACAAAAAAACTATAGACAGTTGTGTTTTCCTGCAGCTACCTGTGTATCAGCAATAAAACACTTAACAAAATTTAAATCTTGGGCTTTTACGCCTTCTCAATTGTTTTGTGCGTACACAAAAGCAGGTGCAGAGCGTTCTTTTGTAATTTCTGAAAAGGAGGTAGAAAATGGGAGCAATCGGTAAATTATTTTCGGGGCCAAAGGAAGACCCTAACCTAGCTGCAGAACGAGCCGAAGCTCGGAGATTGGCAGAACAAGAAAAAGCTAGGGCAGATGCAAAAGCCGCAGGTTTGCGTTCCGCTAGACTAAAAGGGAATGTAGGTTATGCAAGTCTTTTGAGTGCTGGTACTGCTGGCGGTCAACAAAAGAAGAATTTGTTAGGATAGTTTATGACTCCTAAAGAAATTAAACAAAAAGCAGAAATAGCGTTTAATAATAGAGATAAATTTAAACCGCTGTTTCAAGATGCTTATGATTATACTATGCCGACAAGACAGGGGTTTGATCACAGCGATCAGCGTGGCGAATCAAGAACGGATCGTATATTTGACGAAACCGCTGTTGTTGGCGTAACGGAGTTTGCAGCCGAACTTCAGAGCAGTTTAATGCCCCCGTTTAGCCGTTGGGCAAATTTGGTTGCTGGCAGTGAAATTGAAGATGAAATCGAAGCGGAAGAAATTAACGAAGAACTGCAAGCCATTACACAAAAAGTATTTGATTATATTGCAGCGTCTAATTTTGACCAAGAAGTAAACGAAGCACTGCATGATTTGGCGGTTGGTACGGGCATACTGCACGTTATGCCGGGAGATGCTATAGACCCTTTGCGGTTCCGGGCAATTCCATTAACGGAAATAGCTATAGAGGACGGGCCTGACGGTCAGATAGATGACATACATTACCGCAAGTTCTGCAAAATAGAACATTTGCCTATTATGTACCCTGATCTGCCAAAAGATGTTTATGACGTTATAAAGTCTAAAAACCATACAGATGACCGAGTTGAATTAGTGCAAAGCACTATGAGAGACCGCAGCAAGCCCAATGTCAGGCAATGGGATTATGTGGCACACATACCGTCTATAGAGCAAGAAATAGCAAGGGAAAAATATGAAGGACGAGGTTCAAATCCTTGGGTGCTGTTTCGATGGAGCAAGGCTGCAGGAGAAAGTTATGGTCGTGGCCCTGTAATAAATGCTCTACCTGCAATACGCACTTGTAATTTAACAGTGCAGTTAATTCTGGAAAACGCTGATATGGCGGTAACTGGAATGTGGCAAGCGGATGATGACGGGGTGATAAATCCAGATAGCATTAACCTTAGACCGGGAATCATCATCCCTCGCGCCCCCGGATCGAGAATTGATCCACTTCAGACCCCTGCACGTTTTGATGTGGGTCAGTTAGTCTTAGATGATATGCGTCACAACATCAGAAAGGCACTTTATAACCAGCAATTAGGCAGACCGCACGAAGCTACGCCAATGTCAGCAACAGAGGTTGCAGAACGTATGGCACAGTTAGCTAATGAAATCGGGCCAGCATTTGGACGCCTTATGAAAGAACTGGTGGAACCCGTTATACAGCGTGTTATCTACATCCTTAAAGATAAAGGCTTGATCCAAATACCCACTATTGACGGCAAACAAATACAAATTGTATCGCAGTCGCCTTTAGCTACGGCACAGCGTATGCAGGATGTTACAAATATGGATCAGTTTTTACAGCGTATGGTTAGTGTGTTTGGCCCACAAATACTGCAAGTTCTTGTTGATCAGGATAAAGCTGCAAAATGGTACGCAGAAAAACAACAGATTCCTTTGGATTTGCTACGCAAGCCAGAAGAACAAGCTGCATTACTGCAGGAAACAGTCGGGCAATTAGCGCCTGTATTGGAACAACAACGTGGAGAGCCTCCTATATGAAGCAAATAGCAAAGAGTACCGTAGCCCATTTAGCAACAAATTTTTTTGAATCAAAAGACGGAGACATAGTTTTAGAGTATTTGCGGTCAATAACAATGAATACAATATTGCAACCGCCGATAGACCCCTCAGAAGCGGTGTATATGGAGGGGAGAAGATCAGTATACGCCGACATAATGAAGTTAATTGAAACCTCTAACAAATTGAAAGCAGCAGAAAATGGATCAAATGAGCGAGTCACAAACATCTTCACCAGAGCAAGCAACAGAATCGGTGGAGACACAAGAACAGTCGATAGCTAGTAGACCTGATTATGTACCAGAGAAATTCTGGGATGCAGATAAAGGAGAAGCTAGGCTTCAGACGTTTAGCGAGTCATATACCCATTTGGAGCAAAAACTACATTCTAAGATGGATGATCTTCGCGCTGAAGTTAAAGCTGAAAGCCTTGCTAACAGGCCGGAAAATTCGTCGGACTATACGCTCCCTGAGTTGGAGGGTGTCGAGTTCCAAGATGAAGACCCCCTCTTATCCTTTTGGCGTGAGCAGGCGCACGGAATGGGTATGGATAACGATGGATTCCAAGAAGGAATCAAAAGCTATGTGGAAGCCCTGCAAGCGATGGCACCAAACGTCGATCAGGAATTAGAGAAATTAGGGGAAGATGGACAAACGCGCATTAACGCAATAAATGCTTGGGCTGATGCGAAGCTGTCTGAGGATACTAAAAACGCTCTTAATTCACTTGCTACAACAGCAGAAGGAGTTGTAGCTATAGAGGAAATGATGGCGCTCTCGCAGTCATCTGCAAGTAGTGTTGACGGAGGACAGTCGGCTCCCGTCGCAGAATCACTGGAAGAATTGCAGGCGTTAATGAATGATCCGAAATACTGGGGCGCTGCCGGAGTGCGTGATCAAGGTTTAATAGATCGCGTAACAAAAGGTTTTGAACGCTTACAAAATGGCTGATGGGGGAGGAATACTAATATGCCTTATTCAAAAAAGGGAGGTAAGCTCAAGCCGTATCCCGGCCCCACATCAAAAAAGAAGCCTAAAAAACATAATAAAAGAATGGTTAAGTAGATGAGATGGGCAGAAATAGCGGTGTTGATATTTGCAGCATTTTTGCTGTTTATGTGGTTCCGCGTTCCGGCTAATGCTAACCCAAACAGCTATTTGCCGTGTTTGCCGACAAATCAAGTATTAGATCAATTAACAAAACTAGGAGAAGAGCGTATCTGGCGTGGGTTATCGGCAAAAGGGCATATAACAGAAATTTGGCTTAATAAAAAATCACTTAAATGGTCAGCAGTTGTTCATTTGCCGTCAGGTCACAGCTGTATGCCTGATGGGGGAGAACACGGGGAAGAGATAATTAAACCGGGGGCATAATGGAGGACGTATCGTTTCACACGCTTTTTTCGACCTATTGGCCTTTGCTGGTAGCGGTGCTGTCTTGTGTTGTGCTGTTTGCCAAAGCTTTTAACAGGCTTGACGTAATCGAAGAAAAAATAAAAACGCTGTTTCAGTTATGGAATGACCGCGACAAATAGCTTTTGTGCGTAGAATATTAAAAATCCTTTAGATACAGGTATAGCATCGGCCCAAAAGTATGGTGGTACTGGCCCGTAAGGAATAACCAGAGTAGCCCATCTGCTAGGAACAACCGTATTTTGTTATTAACTTTATAAAGGATTGGATAGTCAAATGGCAGCTCCTACCATTGATACCACCTTTATCTCGCAATTTGAGAGCGAAGTACACGTTGCGTTCCAACGCATGGGTTCTAAGCTCAGAAATACAGTTCGTGAGAAAAAGGTGACTGCTCAAGACGATACTTTTCCAAAAATCGGAAAAGGCGTTGCCGGGCAAAAAGCTAGGCATGGTAAAGTTCCATTGATGAACCTTGGACACTCAAAAGTTCAAGTCACAATGGCAGACTACTATGCTGGCGAACTTGTTGATAAACTCGATATGTTGAAAACCAACATTGATGAGCGACAAGTAACAGTACAGGCAATCGCTGGTGCGTTAGGCCGTAAAGTAGACGAAGTTCTGGTTACTGCTATGGACGCAGCAACTAACGACTCCGAATCATCTTCTGGCGGTTTAACACTTGCTAAAGTGCAGAATGTGCATACACGTATGGGTGACAGAGATGTTCCCGACGATGGTGCAAGATTCTGGCCCGTTAGCCCTGCTGGTTGGAACGATCTTATTGGCATTGATCAATTTTCTGATGCTGATTATATCGGCCCTGATCAGTTACCTTGGCCTACAGGCATTACAGCAAAACGCTGGTTTGGTTTCTTATACTGGTCATTCTCAGGTCTTGATGTAGACGGAAGCAGTGTACGCAAAAGTTTTGCATATCACCGTTCTGCAGTTGGCCTTGGCATGAACGCCGAACCACAAATTACGCCATCTTATGAGAACGAATATGCTGCGTTCTTGTTTGTTGGTTCACTGGCTCTTGGGTCTGTCATTATTGATAATGACGGTATCGAAGAAGTCAAATATACAGAATAGGGAGGTAATCATGGCGTTTTCTTTTGATACACTGTCCCGAATCGGTCAGACTGCTGGCAAGTCAGGTGTCACGGATGTAAATTTTACTTTGTACATTTATGCAACCGCAGATGCTAAAAATGCCGTTGACGCAGTAGATTACTTTAATGACGCAGCTGGGTTTTTAAACCCCGGTGACGTTATTTTAGCAAAAGCATCAGATGGAATCGGCTTTATGCAAGTCGTTTCAAATGATGGCACTACTGTTGATACTGGTGACATGGATCAGTTGATAACTGCAACTGACAGCAGGTAAGAATCCCTTCGGGGTATGGGGTGAGCATGGACGGTTTTCGGCTCTTTCATCGTTCGGCTCACCCTTTTTTTAAATAGGTAGGTGATCAGTGAGTAAAACAAAAATAGATTTAGTTAATTCTGCTCTTATTCTGGTTGGGGATAACCCTATTACTTCGCTGGATGACCAAACTACGCAAGCACTTGTCGCAAATACTGTGTTAGAAGATTTGATAGAAGCGGAATTGTTTGAAACGCGGTGGCGCTTTGCTAGTCAAACAACAACAACAAGTTTTATTCCTAGCATTACCCATCCTACGGGATTGGGTGTTTTTCAAATACCAAGCAACACCATTAGAGTTTGGAACGTATTAGAACGAGGCCGTTCTGTTTTAGGCGAATGGGAGATGGAAGGTGACAAACTGCTTATTGATGCTGATAGCAATAGTGTTATTTCTGTTGATCGTACTGTAGAACCGCCAGTAGGAAACTGGCCCCCACACTTTCGTATGTCCGTTATTTACGGATTAGCAAGCGTGTTTGCTTTAGCTTTAACCGAAAATGAAAATAAATCAAAAATGCTGTTAGCTGCAGGGGATACATACCGCAGAAAAGCAAGAGCGCAGGATGGCGGTCAATCATCACCTAGAGTTTTGAACACAGGACAAATGATGAGTGCAAGGCGTGGTGCGAGATCAGGTAACGAAGGACTACTTTAATGGCAAGAGCAATGTCCACAATTTCTACTTTCTCAAGTGGAGAATTAGACCCACGTATGCGTGGACGAACTGACCTAAAACATTATTTGCAGGGTGCTTTGCGGATGCGCAACTTTAGACAGTTAGCGCAAGGCGGTGTTTCAACACGACCCGGCACAGACCTGATTGGAGAGATTCCGGGAGAGGGAAGATTAATTCCTTTTGTGTTTAATGAAGCCCAAAGTTACATTTTAGCATTTACCGCAAACGTAATAACTATTTATAAATCGCCCGATTACGCTGTTGTTGACGAAATAGTTTCTCCGTATTCTGCGATGCAGATAAAAAAAATGGATTTTACACAATTCGCCGACACTATGATTCTCTGCCACGAAGATGTTGAGCCTCATAAATTAGAGCGCAGATCACAAACGGATTTCATTTTAAATGCTGTAACCTTTGATGTTAATGAAGATGAATCAAGATTACATCAACCGTATCACAAATTCAGCAGACCAGAAATTCATATAAAATTTCATCATCCTCAAGGCACTTATACTACTGGCACTGCTGTAACAGCGGGATTTTACACACAAAACTCAACAACCCCAGAAGTCGGTATTTGGAACGAAGATCACGTTGGCAAGCGATTTCAAATCATAGATACTGGTGACAGTAATAAGTTTAAGGAATTTGAAGTTAGTTCTATTGCCTCTAATGGTTATGATGCAACGGTAACTTTGAAAGAGGGCATTTCAACACAAGCGGCAGCTTTAACATTAGATTGGGGCGAGCCTTTATTTAGCCGTTTGCGAGGTTTTCCATCTACAGCGTGTTTCCGGGAAGGGCGATTGTGGTTTAATGGGCCTCCTTCAAGGCCATCCGGCTTAATTGCCAGCAAAATAGAGCAGTTTTTTAATTTTGATGTAGGAACCGCTGCTGATGATGACTCAATAGATTTCAACTGCGCAACATCCGAAGTGCGCAAAATAGAATATTTAATACCCGGAAGAGATTTAACAGTGTTAACTGATGGTGCGGAAATGTATATTTCTGTAGACGATGGTGAAGCTATTACTCCGGGTAACATAAATGTGCGACCTCAAACGTACTTTGGATGCAAACGTGTTAAACCGCACGTATTCGATAACGCTATATTGTTTGCACAGCGTGGTAACGGCAGAAATATAAGAGAATACCACTTTAAGGATTTAAACCAAGCATATACAAGCTCGTCAATTAGTATTTTGGCAGGGCATCTGGTGCAAACACCAATTGACAGCGCGGTTCTAACGTCATCTAATTTTGCGGAACAATATGCGTTTTTTGTAATGGAAAACGGTTCTATGGCTGTATTCCATTCTATAAGAGAAGAAGAAACAAGAGGCTGGTCTTTGTGGTATCCCGGTACGTCGGATTCGGGTCAAAATTCCGAAGTAACAACGTATAACAACTCGTCAGTAACTTATGCAAGCCAAAGTCAATTTATCAGTCAGATAGATTTATTTTCGTCCATGACCATCGGTGATAAGTATTTAAGTGTAGGAGTTGTTAATGATGATTTACTGGTTATTTCTCAAAGAAAAATTGCAGGGACAAATAAATATTTCCTAGAGCGATTTAATACCGACAGGTATTTTGATTTAGGTGTCACTGTAACGGCCCCCTCGCCGTCTCCTAGTGGCTCTAGGGTCTTTGGGGGGCTACACTCCTTTATTGGTCATAAAGTCGCTGTACGGGCGCGTAACGCCTTTATAGGCACATTTACTGTAGATGAACAATCTCAAATCACTTTACCAGTGACAATAGAGCCTCAAATAAGCATTGATGTTGGTGTTCCGTTTCTTGCATATTTAAAACCAATGCCTTTTGATGCATCAACAAGGGCAGGGCAGCTATCAGGGCGTAAACGGCGATTAAGCAAGCTGATCGTAGAAACATTTGATACATTGTCCTTAACAGCAGAAGATGAGGTGTTGCTGACGAGAAATGTACAAGAGGATTTATCTGGACAGCCAACTCCCCGATCCGGCCCTTATGAATTTAATTTTCTTGGCTACTCAAGAGAACCAACGGTTACATTGCTCTTAACAGAGCCAATGAAGGCAACTATATTATCAATGCAAGCGGAGTTAGCGTACTAATGGCAGACCCTTTAACAATAGCAACAGTCGCAAGTACGGTTGTAGGCGCGGCTTCATCAATAAGGCAGGGAAACATTGCAAAAGCGAGAGCAAAAGAGGCGGCTGCGCAACGCGACCTTGAAACCCAACGGCAATTAGCTCAGTTAAAGCGTGAAAGCGAAGAGAGAAAATCAAGAAATCGCGCATTAAGAGCTGCGTATGGCGGTGATAGTTCTACTCGCTCTGCCCTTGCTTTGACAGCCGAAAACCAAAGACGGGATGCTAGCAATCAATTAGCGGCCTCTATAACAGGGCGTAGTGCAAGTAGAAGTATGTTATTGCAAGGTAAAGAAGACGCAACAAGGGCATATGGAGACGCATTGTCTACAGTATTTGCTGGCGGTAAATCATTAATAGCTAAAAACTAGAGGCAAAAATGGCATTAGAGCGAGAAAAAACAAATGTAGCCATAGGTAATATGCCCTATGTGCGTCCGTCTAATGTTTTGGGCAGTCTTGCAAAAGAAGTTCAGCAAGAAGCAATTAAACGTCAAAAAGAGATAGATACAGAAAACGAGAATATAGAAATAGCAGAAAAAACTGCTTTGTTTTTTAATTCGTCGGCAGATATTGCGGCGAACCAAGAGCGTCCAGATGCAGAAGCGTTTGGGTTAGAGCTAAAAAAAACCTTTCAAAGAATTACATCCGAAAAAACAACGCCTAACCGTAGAGTGCGTAATAAATTACGTGCGAGCTTCCAAGGCATAATGAGTGCGCAGATAAACGGCATACTAAAAGAGCAGACTAAATTAGAAACTAAAGAAAATGTAGAGCGTGTCGAAAACAACATGAATCTTGCTATAGATATGGCAAATATAGAAAGAGAGACAGGGGTTGAAAATATTGGTGTACATAGGGCGAGGTTAGAGGAACTTGGCAAAGAATTGGTTGCACAAAGCAGAGGAACTATTTCGCCAAGTCAAGCAAACGCTATTGTTAGAAGTAAAATATTTGAAATGGAAGTTACAGGGATTGCGACTCGATACAGCGACATGATGGCAGACGGCAATGCTATTGGTGCAGAAAAATATTTAAACAATGCAATTGACGCATATGGCAAAAGTTTGAAGGAAGAAAGGGGGTTTCGTAAAATATTTGCCGAGGAACTAAAAATAAATGGGTTTGAGAGCAAAATTCAAAGAGCGCAAATATTGGAGTTCGCACGATTTGGGGGGATGACGCTAGACCAGCAAGAAAAATATTTAGCTGAAAATAGCGACAAAATGGAACCATCCATTTTTGAAACTTACAATGATTTAGTGATTTCCCGTCGCTTAGATATAACTGGCATTGATCTTGATGCGAGTTTAGCAAATATGCTGAAACTGCAAACTCCTAAGAATGTTGAAATTCTGGGGAGAAAACTTATTGATCAATATCCACGCCAAGCAGCCAAAATACGAAGTGCGGTGTTGAGCAACAAAAAACGCATTATAAGAGAGGCGGCAGAAGACAGCGCTAATGCGGCAAAATTACAGCAAAAAACAGAAGACGCCATTGATTACAAAAAATCTACAGAGGTGCAGAAAAAATGGCAATTGTTGCCCGAAAAGGCATTAACTCATAGCAGTAGCAATCGTCTCTATAATAGCAGTCAAGCAGCGAGCTTGAGTCATAGAAATGATGAGATTAAAAGAGTTCACAAATTGGTACAGGATAGAGGTAATGGTAAAACAGTTACCCCTCTTGATGTCAAATCTGAGCAAGCCCAGTTTATAGACGCTCAATTTGAGCGAATTGTCGGCAAAAAATTAAATGAATATCTTAATAATGAAGAGATGCCCCAAGACAGTGACCTTGCACTAAGCATCGGCGAGTCTATAAATCAATATAATTATATTCCAAAACAAATCAGAGAGCTGTTTACTTCTGATGTTTTGCAAATGCCCAGTTCTCAAATTAAAAAAGTTTCAGAAATTTATAACAGCATTGTCGAAGGTCACGGGAGACACTTAGATGAAGATGTAACTAACGTACTGCAAAATGTTCCGATTAATTTTAGAGAGTTTATGAGGTTTGCAAGAACAGGATCAATACAGCAAATAGACGCATTTAAAGAGGATGCTAGGGCAACGGAAGGCAAGTTAGTTGCAGGAAATATAGAAGCTAAAACAACTGCGACACTAGAAAATACAGAAGCAATACCTAATGCACTTATTAAGGGCAATGTAGAAAGTTCGTATATGGGCCGTGCGTGGGATAAAGCATGGAACCAAGTAGGAGGGGATGCTTTATCAGTTTCGCCTTGGTGGTCAGCATACCTTACTGTAACTAGACCTTCTGCGTTAAGTTCGGCGTTTCAGTCATGGCGTATTGGAGGCTTTAGTGGAGTTTTAACAGGTTTTGAAGCAGAAGATTTTACTAGCACAATGGATCAGCAAACAAAAGGTTTGTACACCAATGCGCTTCGGCAGGTTTATGCAGAAAATCCTAACATATCGCAAGAGCAGGCGGCATCTTATGCAATAGATAAAATAGCAGATGTAACCACACCAAGTATATTTATGGCTGCAGACCCAGAACGTGCTGATGATGACAGGTCAAATCTTTACCAATTACACGCATATTCGCCGGAAGCAATGCTGATGAATGAAAAGTTATCGCCCGAAGTGCGCATGAGCCATGATGAAGTAAGCATTGCAATGATTGAAACTGCGCGACTTGCATTAGGATTAAATATGATAGAGTCGGGCAAAGGTGAAAAGTATTTAGAAGATATGTTTAATCTTCGCCCCGATGGGCCTGATAGGGTTTTGTTTAGCCCAGAGGCGAAAACAGGTAAATTAAAGGTAGATTTAGGTCTGTTAATGCTGTCAGGGCGACTTGCATTTAAAAATGGCAGAAAAGATGCAAAGACAGGTCAAATGTCCTATGAAATACATATTGCTACACAGGGGCTAGAAAGAAACGATAAATTTGTATGGAAGAAAATAAGGGTTCCGGGTAAAAGTGCCAGCACAGCTTACCATTTCCCAATAGGGAAAAATATTCCTGCATTAAAAAATCGTTCGTTTCACAGTGATCTTGCTCGGCTAGTTACATTTGCAAAAGACCCTTCAAGTTTAGGTGAAGCCGCTTTTTATAAAGCTAAATCAAGTCTCGGCAAAATGGTAGATTCGGTTGGAGAGTATTTTTGACAGATGAAACTATTATTGATGATCCTGTAGACGTAAATCCGTTACAGCCGTTAATAAATCAAGCTAAAGCAGAAAAAATTGAAGAGGAACGTCCTAATCTATTGCGTATAGATGTTCCTAATCTTGGGGATCATCCGCTTAGAGCTAATGAAACAGTTGATGAAGCGTCTGCCAGATATGGTTTTACGGTTCCAATGGGGCCAGATGCTAGGCACGACAAAGCAAACTTAGGCGTTACTCAGGCATATATGGCACAATGGGAAGCAGAGCGCCCTAAGGACGCTACATTAGCATGGCGTAATTTTAAAATGGGTATTGCGGATATGTTTCTTCCCGATGAGGAAATACTGGATAATATCCTGTACGCACTAAACGATACGATAGGCGAACCTGTTCCCGGTTTAGGGGGGCTTCTTCCATCACTTCCCGGCCTTACAGAATATTTAACGGTAAGGGATAGAAAGCTGTATACTCCTGACCCAAATTTTAATTTAGAGGAACGATTAGCTCAAGACGGAAACATAGACCTTATTGATCATTATAAAGGGTCTATTTTCCATAGTGAGGTAAAAAGTGAAGAAGCATATCAAATGCGTACAAAATATTTGATGAATGGTATTGAACGGCAACGTCAAATACAGGAAGCGCCTACAGCGTATAGCGTTGGTGAAGTTGCGTCTATTGCATTGTTGCCGGAAGCGTGGCTTGCCTTGGGTGTGCGAGGCGGTGTAAGGCAGATATTAAAGCAGTCTGCAAAAGTGGGTACATTGACAGCAATTCGGGAATTTCCACAAACAGACCAAACAGGAGATATGAGCGTAGCCGCAGCTAATACGTTTTTTGCAGGAGTAGGCACATTTGCGTTAGGTGGCCTGTTTCGTGTGGCAGGGATCGGTGGACAAGCTATAAAAACGCAACGTGGCACAAAAATGGATGCAGAAGAAGCAGCGGCACGTACATTTATGGGGGATGAGGTTGCAAACAACGCAGACATTTCTGCTCAAGATGGGGTGCTAAGACCGAAAAATGTTCCTGACCCAGAAGCAAAAGCTGCAGGAGCATCGGCTAGTGATACGGCAGAACGTCCTCAGACATTAGGAGAAGAACTGCAGGGAAACTCTGTAGAGAAGACTTGGGCTTTTGGCGATAGGGCGTCGCCAATATCCCGTATACTTAGCTCGTCAGATAATAATGCAAAACAACTTTTATTAGAAGTTTTTGAAGTTGTGCCGAAACTAATGAAAAATACTGCAGCTTTTGGCAATAAGGCTACAGAGCAAGCTATCGAAACGATGATACGTGTTAGGTATCGCGGAGACATTGGACGTTTACATCAAAGTTTGTATGACAAATACAAAAAAATGAACGCCAGATATGAAACAGGAACTTTCGGAACATTAGCAGGAGTTGTCGGCATCCGGCCAAATAGCAGAGTGCAAACTGCTTATGAGTTCAGACAAATGGTAGCAGAAGCTAAACGCACAGGACGCCGTAGCCATATTCCCGAGGTAAATGAAGCTGTTGCGGAAGTAGACGGCATACTGTCAAAGTATTTTGATGAAATGATGGAATTGGGCATACCTTGGGATAAGCAGACAAGGGCGTTAAAGGCAGCATCTAGGGCTAAAAATCAGGCAGAAGTAAAGCGATTAGAGGCAGAAATAGAAAAAATTAAAAAAGGTCTTAACGCTAACCGTAAAACTTATTTGCCTCGCATGTGGCGTAAAGACAAAATACGGGAAAACTGGGAAGAGTTTGTCTCAAAAATACAAACTTCGGGTAAACTTACACGCAAAGAAGCCGAGCGCATTGCACGAAACCTGCGTGACAGCAAACCATTTATTGATGCAGATGACACGGCATTGACAGGGGCTGCAAGCGGATTCCACAAACGAGAACTCGATTTTATTTTTGATGACGATTTTGCAGAGTTTTTAGAAAATGACATTCTTACTTTGATGACAACATACAGCCGTACAATGGCGCCTGATTTAGAAATTTATCGTAGATATGGTTCTATAAACATGGAATCAGAAAATATATTTACAGGTGAGCTTGGGCCTATAGGCATTGTTAAGCAAAATTTTAAAGCAAGAATTGACGCTGCATCAGGGGATGAAGCCATTAAATTAGCAAAAGAACGAGACTCTGTTATAGAGGATTTAGTGGCAATGCGTGATTTATTGCGCGGTACATACATGATGCCTGTAGACCCGGACAGATTTGTTTCTAAAGCTATACGAATAGCGAAAAATTTTTCTGCTATAACACTGCTCACCGGGGCAATGGCTGCAGGGCCAGATATAGCCCGTACTGTTACAGCAAACGGCTTAAAAAAATCTATGGCTAGTTTGTATGATGCGTTAATGAATAACGATGTTTGGAAAAAGGGGCTAGCGCAAAATCGAGATATTGGTGAAAGTTTTGAGTTTTGGTTAAGTAATAGGGCAGCACAAATATCCGACTTGGGCGATACGTTTGGCATACATAATAGGTTTGAGTCTGCTGTTTCCGGGTTAGCGTCGGCAAACTTTATTATTAATGGCATGTCATTATGGAATGATTTTGCAAAAACCGCTACGGGTATCGTTACAAGTACCAAAATACTAGGGGATGTTGAAGATTTAGTATTGGGTAAGGCTACTGCAAAGCAAAGAGAACGATTGGCTAAATCTGGCATAGGGCAGGCAGAAGCTGAATCTATTTATAAAATGAAAGATAAATGGCAACGCACAGACGCAAATATTATAGCTAACAGCAGTCAATGGGATAACTTAGTAGCAAAAGATGCGTTTGATGCGGCTTTATCCAAGGAAATTAACACGGTAGTTGTTACGCCCGGACTTGGCGAAAGACCGTTATTTATGTCAAACGAGTACATATCACTTATTACGCAGTTTAAATCATTTGCGATGTCATCACATCAAAGGGTTTTAATCCCTGCAATACAAGACGCAGACCGCAACACACTCACGCAAATCGCATTAATGACAGCTATCGGTTCTGGTGTTGCATACATACGCAACGAACAGTTAGGCGGTAATGAAATGACGCTTGATGAGTTGCTTTTTGAGGGCGTTGCAAGAGCAGGTTGGACGGGGTGGTTTATTGATGCAGACAATGCACTGCATACAGTAAGTGGCGGTTCACTGTCTCTTCAACGTGCAATAGGTCAAGGAAAATTTGTTACAGATCGTCAACGTGCGTCAGGGATTTTAGGCCCGGCAGCAGGTCAGGCAATGCAAATGGCTAATGTTGCAGGGGATGTTTTGGCAGGCCAAACAAATGCAAAAGAAGTTAAAAGTTTATTGCCGTTTGGTAATATTGCGCATTTAAATATGCTGTTTGATGCAGTGGCAGAAAGTGAGTAATTGTGCGTACCTTAACAAAAACAATAACAGCATGTTCTAATCGCGGAGGCTTGAATGACTGATTTAAATATTACAGAACTGGCTACCAGAACGTCGTACTTAGTAGGAAATACGGCACAATCAGAATTTTCTGTAAACTTTCCATTTTTTGATGTTAGAGACATAAATGTTTATGTAGATGGAACTTTACAAGGCCTCACTACGGATTACGCAATAACAACTACACCTGCAGATGATGGCGGTTTTTTGTCTGGCACTGTGACGTTTAATGAAGGGCAAACAGACTGCACAATTGCAATTGTTAGAAACATTAAAAAAGAACGACTTACTGATTTTCCACCATCTGGTGGATTTAATATAAGAGAATTAAACCGTCAATTAGATCAATTAACTGCAGTAAGCCAAGATTTACAGCGTAAAATTGATCAAAAAATTGGTTTCAAAGAAACGGATTTTGACGATGATGTTGTCGTTGTTGGTGAAACCGCTGCTAATCGTGCAAACAAGTATATAGGTTTTGACAATACAGGTAAAATGATTGTTGTTAAAGAAGGCTCTACTACAGGTACAGCTGGCGCGGTTGACGATACCAAGGTTCCAAAATCCAGACTAATAAACACGGGAGTAGGATTGCGTGGGGGAAGCTCATTAAACGACGATCTAAGCCTTAGGTTGAGCGATATAACCGAAGAACACCAGGAAATCACTACAAGCCCAGAAGGGCAATATTCAAACGCAAACATTACTGTTGATCCTCAAGGTCGCATAAAAGCCGCCTCAGATGGCGTGGCTGGCGGTGGCGGTGGCGGTATTGTAATCACAACTCCAGCGGGAGGCGGTTTAGGGGGAGGCCATCAATCAGGTCAGCCTTCTAATTCGTTAGAGCTTCATATCAGACAACAGGACGAACTTATGAACTCACCTGATGGCGTAGGTGATTACCATAACCCTAAAAAGATTACAGTTAATTCGCATGGAATAATAACGTCAATCGAAGACGGCGGTCCTGTTAACGATGCAAAAGAAAATATATCAGTTACAGGAGATCAGACCCAAGGATTAACGGGAGGCGGCCCTCTTAGTGAACCGGGTGGCCCCAAAATTCAAATGCCGATACTGCATCCCACTGCATCAGATACTCCTGCAGGAACTCATGTTGAATCAACTGTTTATAACAACGCTTCAATACAAGTTGATAGGTTTGGTAAAGTTACGCAAGTTAGTGCCGGTTCGGTTCCGGGCATTGCATGGACAGATATGAGCCAGCCAATAACTGTTAATGGAACACCTCAGCTTGTTGACACGTCAGGAGGTGTAGATTCTTCTATTGCTCTGCAGGCTCATTGTGATGCTCTCCCGGCACAGGGAGGGGTTTTGTATTTCCCGACAGGCACTTATAGATGCGATAACAAATTAACTATAACAGGCAAACCTGTTGTTATTATGGGTGACGGGATTGATGTAACAAGAATTAAATTCAACAGTATAAATGGTGGTTTTTATATTAATTTGGCAGGTGATCACGCTGACAACCATCCATCGCCCGGACACCCCCCGGTTGCAGACGGGTACGAAACAACTATTAGAGATATGACTATCCACACAACAGAACAAGGGGATGGGAATCCAACCAATATTGCAATAAAAATTACTAATGAATTTACTAGAGGCGTGAATGATCCGTCTGTTCTTATTGACAGACTGCATATTACAGGGAGCCTTCCTAGTGCTTATTGGTACACTGGCATACATTTAATTAATTGCCCTCACGCAAAAATGTCGAATATTTACATAAGCGGAGAAGTAAACGACAGAAACGGTTCTCCTACAACCAATACAGATAGACCCGGTTCGGAACACGGCATTTACATTACAACATACGATTCTGCTACAGAAACCCATGTTTCAGATTCACAAATATTCTTTTGCAAAGAAGGCATAAAATTAGATGACGTTCAGTACAACCCTGACAACCCGGATCAAGTTGGTTGGCAGCCCGGTATAACTGAGTTTGATGATGCAGAAGGCCTTTATATAAACGGCGTTGGAATGGTGGCTTGTTACTACGGTATACACAGCGACCAGAAAAATACGTTTTTAGGCCTGCAAGTAGTTAATTGTCATTTGTCTAATCAGATGTCAAATATTATAGGCTATTACAGTCAGTTGTTTGTGAACAACAATCTTCTTTATAACCGCCCCGAAAGTCCTGCTAATAACGCAAGTATACACGTAAAATCTGAAGGTTATCAGGGAAGGCACTCTCCTATAGCATCCGAAGTGTCGCAAATGACAAGTTTTATTATTACTAACAATATATTTGTTAATGTTGCAGATACTAATGAAGGAACAACGATTGACGGGTTAGGAATAATAATAGGTGACGGTATTATACCTCCCAGAACTGGTTTCGGCGATATACCGTGGATAGAACAAATTAGGGGCGTAAATATATCAAACAATCATTTTCAATGGAAAGGGTCTCTTATGTGTATTTCGATAAGAGATCAGGTTTTAAGCCATACTTTGAGTCACAATTCTTTTGATCATTATGGTGTAGGTACACCTAACCTTTATCAAAATCTTTCTACTAGAAACCCACGATGCACAACAGGCAGAAAAGCAGTAATGAATCTTCCTGCTGGCGCGGAATTGTATGATCATCACTCTAATGCTGTTGTTACACAAATATCGGGCGATCCTCCGACAATTCATGTAGGGGGCAGATTTATAACGACTTACGACACAGATGGTTTTGCTGCCAACCCTACAACTACTTACGGGCGCCTTACAATTCCTTCAAATAATTCAATAAAATGGGTTAGAGTTGGAGCGTCTGTTGTTTTAACTACTTTATCAAGCAGCCCTGTTATTGGCCCTTCTCATGTACGCATAGTTCATTTCAATGGAAGTGGGGTTGCCTACGGATTTGATAAAAACGGCGGTGGTACGTTAGAGGACTACGCTTCAAGTTGGGGATCGCAAACTGGTTATTCAACAACTGGCGCAAGTTTTGGTGGTTGCGCTATGGCAACTGGCACTAATAATGTTGGCCCACATCATGCTGCAGGAATGAATGCTGTGAGTGATTTAGTGAGAGTTTATGATGGTGATTATTTTGAAGTTAGATTTGGCACTACTTCTGGAAACAATGTTGTTCCAGAACCAAATGCACAATTTTGGATAGAGATTGTTGAAGGCCTTTGATTTGTGCGTATTGCAACAAACCTATTGATGTAAAACATGATAACTTTGTATGTTTTGCTAATGAAACAGACTTACATTTAGCTTGTTACGAACAAAGAGATAAGGAAAGAAAACATGGAAGCAT